>LSRR01000165.1_pt1 | contig 33261 bp, 38 predicted proteins | sample 1162981 | NCBI WGS metagenome assembly LSRR01 (sample SAMN03256433, study PRJNA305521) | marine metagenome | biome: Estuarine; feature: Estuary; material: Brackish water; isolation source: iron chloride precipitation of viral particles from surface water samples | place: USA: Chesapeake Bay ... | reverse complement strand
AGAAAAACTTAATTTAGTTGTATGAAAACCCTAACCCCCCAACCCAATAACCCTAAGTAGTATGACAACCCTACAGATAACTCACATGACACCTGGAAACCACTGTCACATGCAGAGTGTCTTGGAGAACCTACACTACGGAAAGAAGATTAGAATAATAAACATTAGATATGCAGAAGGAGAAAAGTTCATTGACTACGAGGTTAACTCATTGTCGGAGGTGCGGTAAGGAACTAACCAAGTACAAGATTTACTACTGCTCTAGTCAGTGTGGCTGGAGAGAAGCGCAAGGTGTAAAGAAAGAGAATGAAGTTCAGTAATCTAAACTTCTGGGAAACTCTGTTTTTTCTAGTTATCGCTATTTTCTTACTACCAATAGCTGTTTATATCTGGCTAAACTACCGTGAGTAAGTAGTATAATAGTAGAGGAAGTTCTTTGAAAGGAGATTGCTATGAAATTCATTTTTGATAAAGACGAGCAGCACTTCGCTATCCAATTTGATAGAAAGGAGTTCCGCTTAGCTCAGAAACTTATGACACATATTGTGTTCTCACCTGATAGCGCAAAGGTCGGTGTCAGTATTTGCGAGCGACTCGCCAAGTGTGTTGAAGAAGACACGAAACCCAAACCTCACCTCAAACTTGTATAGGAGATTGTTATGTTCAACAAGAAGGAAGGTCTTATGGAGTGTGACGAGTGCGGAGCTTTCATTCTGCCCAACTCACCTCTCATCATCTCCCACAACAAGCATTACTGTGGGGTAAACTGTTACAACCTGTCACAAAACACCAGGTCGCAACGGTGCAGTAACTGTAAGGAGAGGTTCTATTCTGGCCTCAAAGGGTTCGCCGAAGATGGCGAGTGGTTCCACTCAGAGAAGTGCAGAGATGCCTATCGTTTGGCTAAGGAGGTGCATAATGCTCATCCGAGTACGTTTGTCCCGCCTGATTAACGGCTGGACTGGTGGCAACCCGAAGCAGATGCTGTGTACCAGAGTGTATGTATCCCATACAGTATGGGCCATCAAACTGATAGACACCTTCTGGTTCTGGGAAACCAACCACTGCTACAAGTCATTTTGTTATGACGTAAAGAATGGTGGCTTCGATGATTAGATACCTGTGCTTCTGTGGCATTGTTCTCATCCTATTTCATTGTTATGGCTGTACCATCACTCATGAATGGGGTCATAAACCAGAGGTGCGTATAGATAATCCTTACGCTGATAAAACCAAACTCAAAATCGAGGATGGTGGAATCGTTCTGCATATGAAGTGGGAAATCTAAGCTCTCTCCGGAGGGCTTTTCTTTAATGTATAATTATAGAGGAGGTGACCACTATGAATAGGTTCCTTTGGTTGCTGATTGCAGTCGTAGCACTCGCTCACATTTTCGGAGGTGAAGTCATGACACAACAAAAGCACGACCAGATGCTATTCACAGTCGTCACTATTGACGGAGTGGGTAGCGGAAGCGGTGTGGTCATCCACTCAAAGGATGATTTCACACTTATACTTACAGCGAAGCACGTAGTAAAGAAACTGGATGAGGTAGATATTACCTTCCACCCAGACGGACAAGAGTATCACGGCATAGTGATTAAGGAGTCTAAAAAGCGTGACTTAGCATTGGTTGCAGTGGAGGGCTATACCCATCCCTACGTAGCCACGTTGTCTACTGACCTTGAACCTAAGGTTTACACTAAGGTCTGGAAAGTAGGCGGGGGAATGAGTTTAACTCCCCACCCTGGTGTCGGTATGATAACCGGCTTGCCGAAGAATGGCCTCATGGTGAGTTGCCATGTCATCTTCGGAGATAGCGGAGGAGGAGTTTGGGTTCGAGATGGACTCATGCAGTACCGCCTTGTTGGTATCATCTCCCAAGTTGGGATGGTTAATAGGGTAGCACCCTTACCGCATATGGGTTACGCTGTAGATATAGCAACGATAACACGCTTTCTGGAGTCTATCTAATATGAGGTACTCCATTAGTACCCTTCGGGGTACTTTCTTATTGACACAACCCGCTATCTATTGGCGGGTAAGAAACTACATTGAAGTGTGTGACAAAATATGTTATACTTATACTTAGTTGGTCAATAGGCTGACAAGATAACAAACAATTAATGACAAATAAAACAAAGCTCAAGGTATTGTTATTCGATATCGAACCATACTACACAGTATGTGTGTCTGATGGTGAGGTCAGAGTAAGCTCATCATCAAAGCACTCTAAGGGAAGATTGCTTACACCATTTGTAAAGGATGGCTACCTCGCCTTTAAAATAAATAATAAGACAAAGTTTGCACACGGTCTAGTCGCTGATTATTTGTTTGGTGAAAGAAGTAGTGGACAGACAGTTAATCATATTGACGGCAATAAGCTTAATAATTGTCCCAGTAATTTAGAGGTGTGTACCATAGCAGAAAATATTAAACATGCTGTGAGGCTCGGTCTTCATGTGTCTGGTTCTCCTGAGAGAAATGGACGTTATAAGGACGGACGGTGCTCTGACATAATAGCATATAAAAGGAATTGGTATTTGTTAAATAGGGAGAGGATATTATCAAATAGAAAAAAAATATATGCAGAAGCAAAAGCTTAGAGTTTTGCTCTTTGACGTGGAAACATCGCCTAATCTTGGTTGGGTGTGGGGCAAGTACGAACAGAATGTACTGGCCTACGAGAAAGAGTCGCACCTTCTTACTTTCTCTTACAAATGGTTGGGAGAAAAGAAGACATATGGGTATGGTCTGCCAGACTTTGCTACATATAAGAAAGACAAAGAAGACGATAGAGAACTTGTTGGTTTACTTTGGAAGTTGTTCGATGAGGCTGATATAATTATTGGCCATAATGGAGACGCATTTGACATCAAAAGAACAAACGCAAGGTTCCTATACCACGGGTTCGAGCCAACCAAACCACATAAAACAATAGATACTCTAAAGGTTGTACGCAAGTACTTCAAATTAAACAGCAACAAGCTCAATGATGTTTGTGGTCTATTGGGTATTGGTGGAAAGGTAGAGACTGGAGGGTTCTCTCTATGGCTAGACTGCATGAATGGTGACATGAAGGCTTGGAAGAAGATGATTAAATATAATAAACAAGATGTTGTTCTATTAGAAAAGTTATATCTTCGTATAAGGGGTTGGATTCACAACCATCCTAATGTAAACCTATTAGCAGAGACGCCGTGTGCTTGTCCAAAGTGTGGCTCACCAGACATTATTAAGAGAGGTTTTGGTTATACCAAGGTTGGCAAGTTCCAAAACTTTCAGTGCAAGGAATGTGGTGGGTGGTCGAGAGAGAAGGTTATTAGAACTGGTGTAACATTAACTACATGATATATGGATTCACTGGGAAGGCACGTTCTGGAAAGACAACGGCATGTAATCACCTAAAGTCAATTGGTAATTACAAGCAACTAAACTTTAAGGATTGTCTTATAGAGGAGATGAGAGAGAAGTTACCAGATATTCTGCACCACTTGTCAGATATATATGGTAAGACTATCGATGAATTGTTCTTTGAAAAACCACCTGCTATGCGTGCACTAATGCAGAACTTTGGCACAGACGTGAGGCGTGCTGACGACCCTGGATATTGGGTACAACAGTGGGTCAATCGTGCATCTGCTCTTATAGAGGAGGGGCACAATATCCTTGTTGACGATGTTAGATTCATAAATGAATCGGACGCAATAAGATTAATGGGAGGCAGTATTATTAGAATAGTAAGGACAGATGTTGATGAAACACTATCTCATGTATCAGAAACAGAGATGGATTCAATAGATGTGGACGCAGAGATAGCCGTTGATACTGGTGACTTAAGTACCCTGTACAATGTACTCGATGCAATTATAGAAAATGAAAGAAAATAAAACGGAGTTTATTAATGTGCGTGTGAGCAAGAGAGAGAAAGAACAGCTTCGGTCAGACTCCGGAGATGTCGGAATCTCTAAATACCTACGTAAATTAATATTCGGAGATGAGAAGGACTAAATGGAAGAAGGGTGCCACAGCAAAGGACAAGGCTCTTGCAGAAGAGTACGGAGTAAAACTCACCTATTGGAGGTACAAGGGGCGCAAGGGAATCTATTGGCACCTTGTCTCGCAGTACATCAGGAAGCGGGACTTCTACAAGTATGGTACATGTATCTCCTGTGGCAAGAAGTTTGACAAGTGGGAGCAGTCACAGGCTGGACACTACGCACCAGCAGGTAACTGTGGATTCGCTCTACTGTTTGATGAAAGGAACATCAATGGTGAGTGTGCCGCTTGTAATAATCCCGTCTTCTCTTCAGGCAAACTTATACCATATAGAGCTAACCTTGTAAAGAGGTACGGAGAGAGGCATGTAAAGAAACTGGACAAGGAGTATTCAGAGAAGGTGACAATGAAGGAATGGAGTCAAGGAGAATACGATAAAGAGATTAAGAAACTTATTAGAAAGATAAAGAAATTAGATGAAGCTCTACATAACAACTAACACAGACCTAGACTTGAGTGAGCTCGCAAGGTTTAACATAGAAGCAACAGTGAGAAACACGAAGCTAACACTTCCATCTGTTGACAATCCATACTTCAATGAGAAGTGGGGTGACTTCAATTTCGTTCGGATGATGGCACCAAGCACTGGGTACGATGGGCGTTGCTACATGACCACAAAGGATTCACTTAAATCATCTGGTATCACTTCGCACATAGGGATGTATGACCTGGTAGACAAAGACGGAATAATGGATTTCTATGCCGGTGTGCCAAGTAGACTAAATACTAAGGCTAAGGCAAATGGATTCAAGACCAATGAAGCGTGGCTCATCGTGCACGAACTGTGTCATGGCCTATGTCAGAAAGCAGGGATTCATGATTCAACACACGCTATGCAAGAACAAGGAAGACTAATTGAACTATGGGAAGAGCTATACAATCTCCTATTAAAGAAGAAGATTAGTATGCTACAGCAGATTGTGAGCCTACTTAGGCAACTTAAGAATCCTACACCAGGATTACAACCACTTGTCAAGAGGAATGCAGATGCTGTATCAGAACACATGGCAATGCTTGGATACCCAATTAGGATAACGGAGGGATACAGAACACCAGAAAGACAGGATGAGTTGTATGCGCAGGGAAGAACTAGGCCTGGAAACATTGTGACAAACGCAAGGGCTGGTGAGAGCTTTCATAACTACGGTGTCGCTGTGGATATAGTGTTCAGGAAAGAGGGTTATACTGTGAGTGATAAGGTCTGGAAAACATTCGGTGCCCTTGCAAACACATATGGCTTTGAGTGGGGAGGTGATTGGGAGAAATTCGTTGACTTCCCACACATACAGATGACACTCGGATACACAATAGAAGACTTTAAGAACGGAAATGTAAATTATAATAGATACAAGTAATGAAACAGATAGAACAATCAAGTAAGATACAAGAGAAGATACTACGTGCTGTTGACAAAATAGCAGACCCTGTTGTACAGACACTTGGACCTAAGGGTGGTAACGTTCTCTATGAGGATACAAGGGGTGGCCTATATGTAACAAACGATGGAGTTACAATTGCCAAACAGGTTTCCTCTGATGACCCAGTAGAGGATGCTATCATAAATGTTATTAAACATACCGCATTACAGACAAATCAGGAAGTCGGGGACGGGACCACTACTTCTATTCTCCTTGCAAGGTCATTGATTAAGGATGGTATGAAGGCACTCAACGATGGAATGAACCCGATGATACTGAAAGAGCACCTAACCGAATTTGGTGAGGCAATGAAGAAGAACCTTAAGCCAAAGCTAATCAAGAACGATAAGGACCTACTGAATATTGCAACTATTTCTGCTAATAACGATACTGATATAGCAAAAGATGTATTACGGGTAGTAAAGACAGCGGGTACAAATGGACAGGTCTTTATTAATCCATCACCAAAGCCGAAGACAGAGATTATAGAGGACCCCGGTTACGTTATACACGGCGGAATGTTCTCACCAGACTATGCATCAGACGGATTCCAGACAACAATGGAAAACGTGCATGTACTTGTCACAGATAAAAGAATATACCATGAGGCTGAGGCAGAGTCAATTATAAGGACAGCACTTGAGAACGGAATAACAGAGCTTGTGATTATAGCAAGAGACTTTATCGGCAAGGCACCCAATCTATTCAGTGCCAACAATGCTCGTGGGAACATAAAGCTATTATTGATTAAGGAGCCGACTGCAACTGAGTTCAATAACACAAGGCTAAAGGATATTGCTACATATCTCGGAGGAAAGATAGTGGCAGAGAAGGAAGGTAAGCTTGTTAACAAACTCAGTGCCGAAGACTTTATCTTGGCAGAGAAAGTATATTCATCACCAGACAAGACTGTACTTAATACAAAGAATCCATTCAACCCAGAGTTAACAAAGCTTGTGGAGGGTCTAGAAAAGAAGAGAGATGATGATAAGGAAGATAAGGAAATAGAAGCAAGGTTGGCGTCACTTACCAATGGTATAGTAACAGTTAATGTTGGTGGGGCCACACAGATTGAAATACAGGAGCGTGTGTTCAGATACGAGGATGCAATAAACGCAACACGTTCTGCAATGAAGTATGGCGTATTGACTGGTGGAGGTCTATCACTCTATGATGCAATTGACGGGGTTGCGATGAACATCGAATTACAACCAATGTTTCTTAGGTACGCACAATCAAGTATCAGACAATTAGCACTAAATGCGGGTAAGCATCCAGACCACATCATTGAGAACACGAAGGGGGATACTGGATACAACTCCAAGACTGGTAAATTTGAGGACCTATTCAAGGCAGGAGTAATAGACCCATTTAAAGTGACGGAGATGGCCATCAGTAATTCAATATCGATTGCGATAGCTATCTTAACAAGTAATTATATAGTAGTTAATAAAAAAGAAGATGACAAAGACAAATAAAGAAGATGTAGTAGTTGAATCAGCAGGAGAGACAGAAGAAGTGTGGCGAGAACGAGTACTAAAACGACTGAATGAGGTTCTGGTTGAAGAGAGTGGCGCACTAATCCCATACAATGAACCACGATTACGATTACAAAAAATTAACATGGAACAAAATGACACCACAGGAGACACTGAAGGAACTAAAGAAGACACCGGAGCTGAGAAATCTTCTTAAGCACCGAATACTACAGGACAATGTACTCGTACTTCCAGTAGACTTTGATGAAGATTCATCTGTCTACACACCAGGACAGTACGAAGACAAACCTGAGTGGGGAATGGTGGTCGCTGTAGGTGAGGGTAGATTACTAGACAGTGGGGAGAGGGTTAGGTCAAGTATCGAGGAGGGGGACTTCATCCTCTTTGGAAAATACTCTGCCACCAATGTGACCACTGCAGGTCAGGACTACCTATTCATCCGAGAGGAGGATATAATGTCTAGGTACGTACCAGACTAGCCTATGGACACCCTCTGAGAGGCCCAAAATGCCATTCTAAGAGGTTTAAATCCCGAACAGGATACATCCTACCACTCATAAAAAAACACCGCTGAGATGCGGTGTTTTCTATTATTTATTCTACTCCTCGTCTGGGATAACAAACCGATTAATTGTGTATCCAACACGTGCCTGTGTGAGCACCTCTTCTAGTTCTCTCCGGGCCTCATCTTCACGCCTCTGTTCCTCAACCTCAATGTCTAGTTCATATGGGTTGAATCCTACAAGGAAGTCTAGTGCCTTCACTGACCTGTCTGTTCCAGGTTTCTGTAGCCCCTTAAGTTCAGAGATGACACGTGATGTTGGTGGAAGGTTTAGCAATAGGTGCATTCTCTTTGGCCTTAGAGAAGTATAGTAAACGAATTCCTCACCATTTCTGTCCTCTCCTTTCACCTCTGTGTATCCAATGAAGTCTTTAATCCATGCTGGTGCTGACTTAAACGCAGCCGCATTTGTCACCTGAGAGATTGGTTTCCCATGGAACATTGAGTAGTTCATCATGAGTTCTGGCCCAACTCTTAGTATAGGTGATACTGATGCCAGTGCTTGATTAGGCTGTAGCTGTTGGAATGGTTGTTCAATTGGTGTACCAATACTAGATAGTACTGATATGTGTGAGCCCTCTCTGGACATAACAGTATTGATTCCGCCCCTCATCCACTCTGGGAGCTTCTCTCTCTCCTCGTCAGTTAGACTCTCTGCCCCGAAGGTATCTCCGATTGTCTGTACCGCACGTATCTGTTGTGCTATACGTCCCGGCTTAGTAAAGAGTGTCTCTATTTGCAACTGCATGTTCTTCCTTGAGAAGGTATAGAATGGTATCAGTCGTCTTAGATACTTTCGTTCAAAGTTAGACAGGTTCTGGTAATCGAATAGGAACATCTTTGTTCTTTCTGCTGACTGAATAACATTACCTGTGTTCTGTAGGTTAGACATGAAGTTCATGATACGTCCGTAGTCCTCAACGAGTCCTCCAACCTTAAGACCTGTCTTAACGGCAACGTTCTTTGTTGAGAATGGATTAACACTACGGAACTTATTCATCATCACATCTTTCTTAGACTCCGGGAATAGTTTCTCACCAATCTCGATTACATTATCCCTACCGAACTGTACCTGGTCTATTTGTCCTAGGTTTCTTGGGTGGAAGGCAACAACGTTTTCGTGCATGACTGAACGTAGTTCTCCAAAGCTCCATTCATATCCATCTGAATCAGTGAATACCTTTTCCTGTAGTAGTTTTGTGTATTCCTTCATTGCCTTTCCCTCTTCCTTTGAAGCGGTATTAGCCTTCTTCCATATGTCTTTTAATTGGGAGCGGGTTTTGATAGCATCCTTGGTAAAGGCAACCTGAATAGACTGATTGTCTGATAAATTATAAGAACGAGCAGAGCTGTCTATAACACCATCGTAGCCTGTTTCATTTACAAACGATTTGAGAAACTTCTCTTTATCAGACCAAAAAGGTTTTAGTTTATCTTGAAACACATAAGCTCCATTCCAAGAACCAGACGAAGGTTGATTCTTGATACTATCGTAGGCAGAATCTAGTAACTCATCAAGACTTGCATTCGCCGACATTTCATTTAATTCCTTTTGTGTTTTTTGAGGATATTTTCTTCCAAGTTCAGTGGCTTTGTCGTATTTAATACTCCAGTGTCCTCCCTTATTTTTGTCCCCCACTTTATCTCCAGCTAGGGCTATCTTCTTAAATTGTTCTCTTGTAAATATGTCGCCAACATTTCGTGGGTCATTCCTTTTAATAATTAGCGGTTTTTTAAACACAGGGTACGCCTCTAAAAGACTTGCTTGGTCGCTCACATAATCTTTCACTTCCCACTCCCCATTAACAAGAGCCCTGTCTCTCATATATCCCTGAGCCTGTTGTTTGTTGTCAGTAAAATAAAAACCATAGCCTTGATTCTTACCGCCCGTTCCAATCATTTCGTAAGAAAAATCATCAGTTGATTTTATAGTTCCCCTACTGCCATGATACACAGGCGTTCCCAGGCTTTCCACAAACTCATCCAGTGTCTTACCTTTAGCTGACTGTAATAGTGATTGTTCTGGTGTTAATTTGCCACCCTCTTTTACGATACCCTTCTGAGTTGCTTCAGCTGATGCCTCTTTTAACATCTTCTCTTGCAGTCTACCCATCTTTGAGTTCATGTGTAGCATTCGTGCTGTCCTCAGGTTCTGTACAGGGTCTAGGGCGTGTAGTCCTATGTCTAGATAGTTTAATAGTACGTTAGAGATAGCATTGCGCCCATGGAAGGCAGGGAATATTGATGTCACAGATGCCTTAAATAGGTTCTGTAGCTTATCATAGTTCCTCATTATTGTTTCAGTTGCCTCATCGGCTGCTAGTGAGCCAGCAAACTCTTCAATGTGTTTAGCCACAAGAGGGTGGAAGTATAGTTCCTCTCCCTTCTGGTTCTTAATCTGTCGTGCTATATCGTCTCCCTCAAACCTAAGGCCTGTCTTCTCCACAGCCCTATATCCCTCTGGTGCTTCTGATGCCCTCTTACCCATCTTCTCCGCAATCTCCCTCATGAAGTTACGTGTAGTGGATACCTTTATAGCTTCCATTGAACCAAGTAGCATACCAACAAGTGCGTTATCGGAGAACTCTGTACCTAGGTCTTGGGCTTCTTTCACTGTAGCTCGTGCCCTTTCGTATGCCTTTCCACTAACCTTATCAATGAACTTACCACCTTGTTCAATAAGCTTTGCTTCCTCTATTTCAAATCCTCTTTGTACATCAGATAGTTCTTCAAATAAGTCATCGGCTAACTGCTTATCCTTAATAAGTTTATCTAGAACTGAACGTAGTGCGCCCGGGTTCTTTGCTGTGCGTGCCACCACCTGGTCGAGAACACTCTGTAGTCCTTTCTTATCGATACCCTTCTCTATTACACTCTTATTTATATCAGCAATCTCTGCCTTCAGTTTCTCAATTAACTCTCGTGAGTCTTTGTCTAGTATTTCTCCAACACGTATCTTCTCTGCACTCACATGCTTTAGTTTGATGTCCTTGGCCAAAGCCTTGTTCACCATAGATAGAGTATGCTTGGCCTGTGATGGTGCCATCATTTTCTGCATATCTAGTTCAGACAATATATCTGCAAGCTTCTCCTCAGAGATGTTTGTACCAGACTTTAGTTTTACGCCACCCTTAAAAGCCCTCTTAAGACGTGAGGATATTATTTGTTCTAGATTAGAGTTCTTTATGTAGCTTTCTACAACAGAAGCAATGGCCTTTGCGTCATTGTTATCAAGACCCTTAACATCCTCCATGCTCTTGATTATTTGCTTTGTAACTTCCCTAGATAGGTCTGTCTTAACTCCGGCTCCAAGTGCCTTACGTTCTGTCTGTAGTTTATTAAGTTCCTTTACAATATCCCTCTCTCGTGCCTTTGCAATCTTTTCAATCTTCGCTATCTCTTTATCAGTATTGATTACCTTGAATGTACGTTTCTCTTCCTTGCCGTCTTTGATTATTCTACCAACAACATTACCATCCATATCTGGTTTTGCATCGAATGCAATTGGGTATCTCTCACCAGCGTCATCAACCAGTGTTGAGATTTTGGCATACTTACTTGAGTTGGCGACTGTCTTTCCCGTTGGGTTGAATCCAATCTTGTTCACCTGCTCCTTAACAAGTATGTGTGGGAAATAGTTTGGTAAATCTGATACCTGCATACCAGCCTCACGAAGAAGATTGAGGTTCTTCTTTAATCTATTGCTAGTAAAGTTCATAGCTTGCCATACCTCTGGTCGGATATCACTGACACCCCCATCTATCCCGTTCAGCTTTGTCCAGATATCACCTAGTCTTGGGTCACGAGGAGATAGGCCGGACTCTATTGCCGCAGTAATAAACTCAGACTCATTCTTATTTATGCCTAGTGTCTTGAAAACACGTGTGGCATCGTTCAATAATGTATTCCCCATTGAGTCTGCGAGGTCTCTATACTTTTGTGTAACTCGTATAGCCTCATCTGAAAGTCTTCCTCCACCTCCCTGAACACTCTTATCTAGTTTATAGTTGGAACTGAATAGAGCACCAGTAGCATTACGCATTGGTTGTGTGAGCCTGTCAAGGGTAGTCATACCTGGTACCGCCGCTATCGTGCCACGAATTCTTTGGCTAGAGAGGATAGACTTACCAAAGAACTTAATACCACCCTTATCGAGCAGTGTCTCTATTAGGGCTGGATGTTTCTCTATTAGTTTACCAACAGCATTAATTGCATCAGTCTTCGATAGTCTGTTTGTAAGTATTTGTTTTGATAGTGACTCTGATATTTCCTCATCAAATTCCCTGATTGCCCTATATGCTTCGGTCAATCCGTCATCCCCAGTCTTCTTTAGGTCGTCTAGTAAATCAAGTCTTTTTGATGTAAAGAATCCAGACCTATTCCCAGACTGAACGAACTTAAGGTAGTCCTGTGCCAGTTGTTCTCCAGTCTCATTAAGAAATATCTTATTACCAGCCTGTTTTAAGCCAAGCAATTGTGCTGTCTTCTCACCAGCAAATGTTTTTGGTAATGATGATAGACCAACAATACCACGTGAGGCACCGAAGGTTACGTATGTTAGTGGGTCAGCAAGTACATCAACAGCAAATCGTGCTGTAAAGTCCAGTGCCTTCTCCCCGAATCCTGCATTTTCTGGTGTCTTGTTTTTAAATACAACGTCAGATACAGCAATGTTCTTCTCAAGTGCTTCTTTGACTGTGTAGTCTGGGCTAATCATACCAGCCACAATCTGATTTGGCGCAGTAATGATATCAACAAAACCGGTAAAGGCATTCTTAAAGCCGTTACCCATTGTTGCTAACATTGAACGCCTTGGATTAGACAGCTCCTCTGCAACTTCTGCTACACTTCCTCCTTGTGCACGAGCAACTGCTAGTAGCTGGTCCACAGTTAACTGCCCATTCTTTGTAGAATTACTAGATGGTGTTACTAATGGCATATTTATTCTTGTTTAAATCCGTAATTTGGTATATCTGTTCCGAAGATAAGTTCTGATGCTCCAGCTGCTACGTTGATAGGGAACCCTACTACGCCCTCACTAAAGTTCTGCATCGTTCCCTTCCCTGAACCAGAAATTCTTCTTTGTACATAACTTGGTTTCTTCTCAACATCCTGTCCTATGTATTGCATGGCGACTGCAACCTGGTCTGGTGTGATTGGGTACTGAGAGTTGTCTACAAGAGCTGCTAGTTCCTCAGCCGAACTAACTGTCTTAGCTAGATTATTAATTTCTTCCTGTCCCTTTGTCCTTAGTTCAGTTAATTTGCCAGCAACACTCTCTCGTTGGTTATCAGTTAGGCCTGTCATAACCTTAACCGCATCGTAGCCACCACCCGCAACGGTTCTTGCTATGACCTCTGCTGTCATGTCATCGAATGCCTGGCCAGTGTTTATTCCGTCTAGTGCTCTTGCTGCTTGTGCATTAGAGTTGGCAATCTGTGCTCGTAGTGCTTCCATTTCAAGTGCACGCTTCTGGGATACAGCACCAGTAGCTGCCGCTTTCTTAGTCATTGAGTCGATGGTATCACCTGGTTGCATATCTAATCCAAACTCAAGAGCAATACCAGCCAGTGCTTGTTTCTCTTGGAATGATTGTTGGTCCTTCTGTAGTTGGAATTGTTTTCCGTTAAGTTCGTATGTTAGTTGGAACTGCTTCTCTGCCTGTTGTTGTCCTCGTAGAGCTAGACCAAAGTTACTTAAGCTCATTAAGTTAGAGAATGTCTGTTGCATAGCATCCTGCTTCATCTTAAGAGCATTTAGTTGTAGGTCAGCAATCTTACTTGCTGCCTCTGACTCACCAGCAAGGATGAGTTCTTCCTTACGCATGTCTAGGTCCTTTAGCTCCTTGTCTGTAGTCTCTACAATACGTCGAAGTCCAGCCATCTGTGAACCAAATCCTGACCTGTTCTCTGAATAATCAGTTACACTCCTTTCTCCAGTACCAAGAATATCATTACGTGCTCTTGATGCCGCTGATTCTAGTCTTTGTGCTGATGCTGACTGTGCTTCCTTAACACCACCTATTGCCTTATTAATCTTATCGTCGATACCAGATGAAGAAGATGATATCATGTCTGCTTGGCCCATTAGCCTGTCCTGTAGGGCAGATATCATGGGGTCCTTAGCTACATCGTTAGATGTATTTCCTGAGCCAGAGCCAGATAGCATAGCCTTGGCTCTTGCTACTGTCTGGTCTGCGGTTTCGTTTCCTTTACTTGTTATTGCCATATATATTAATATCTTTTAGCCCGGTATCCATACCGCCCTAGTCTATTTCCTTTAATTTTAAAATTCTTCTGTTCCTTCACTGTTGATGATTCAAAGCGTTCACGGTATCTTCTAAGTGCCTTGACCGCCTCAGCCTCTTCTATTGCCCCTTCTTGTGGTAGCCTTAGTGCAGAGTAGTAGGCAAGTGATGCCGCCTTGTGGGCCACTACGTGCTTGTACTGGTCGTACCTTCCAGAGAAGAAAGGTATATCTGTTGTTGCTGCGAATGAACCAAGTGCAGTTCCACCAGAGTCAGTACCAACATCCCAAGATACATAATGGAATGTAAGTGTTTCAGGACGAGTAACATAGAAGTTATCTATACGATAGTCTGTATCATCTGCCTGTGATGCTGTATAGTTAATAGAGATACCAAAGTAGTTGACATCTTCAGCATCTGGTGTTCCAGTAATAGACATGTCTGCCCAATCTAGTTTTATCTTATTCCATCCATCAACAAATGCTCCACCATCAATGTCTGTTGATACTGTACCAGACCAGTAGTTAGCAACAGTTGCTGGAGTTAGTGAGTCACCTGTGCCCATAGTTATTGTTACACTACTTGTGTATGTAGAGTCTGGAATGTATACGTCCAATAGTAGTGAGCCAAGGTCTTCTTGGTCCCCAAGATTTAGTTCGTAGTTGTTTCGATAAACTGTAGCAAGGTTGTTACCTGTCTGTGAAACATCAACATCAAAGTTGAGACTTGATGTACCCGCTTTGTATTCATTAGAGTCTAGTGTTATATTCAGCGCATCACTACCAGTTGCATCTGCTGTCCATGATGTAATAGTTGAGAAGTCATCAATCCTATCACTTGTATACTTTGGTGTATGGTTAACAACGAGGTATGCATCTCCATCTCTACGTTCTACAGCCCAAGATGATTCATTAGATGTGTTTATTTCCTCTGCTATTTCCCTTGGTGACTTTCGTGAGAATGATTCTGTCTGGTCATCTACACCACGTCGTAGGTCTGCCCCCTGTAGTAAGTCAGCAAGACCTGTAGTAACCTTGTAGTAATTTACACCATCTAAGTACGAAAGAGAGTAGGTGTTAATCATGTGCTCGTTACCGAGCTCTTCTAGCAACCAAGCAGTACCTTCTGTTATGAAGGCAAGGCGTTCTGTTGCAGATATTCTATCATTAGATGTGTCCCCAATATAGGTATTGAAGAGCGTTTGAATTGTTGATACAGTTAAAGACATATTTTTATATTATAACACACAACCTACCCCTTGTCAGGAGTCTGTGTGCTTGTTTGGTCATAGCTTACAGTTGCTATTGATGGATAAAATTCCTCATCTCCAGCAATCTCAGCTGTTGAGAATTCAATCTCCATCTGTAGTGCATTTACGTACTTCTCATTAAGTCTCATCTTGATGTATCCACGTGATGCATCGGTGTTTGTGATGGTCTTGGTAGAGAATGGAGTTGTTTGTTGGTTCTTGTATAGTTTTACTGTGGCAATTGTTGTACCATCTGATGTTGTTGTCGGAATACAATATATAGTTATGTCACGTACTGTGGTTAGTTCTGGTAGGTACTCAACCTTTGTATAGACATTACCAGTGTGCCCAATCTGAGAGACCGAGTTAAGTGTTCCCTCTCCATTTGGATACCATTTATATACTTTTGGAGATGCTGATACCTGTAGACCTAAGAGGATAGCTGAGCTTGGGTTTGTAGCATACTCATTACCAACTAGTATTGGGCCAAAGTCAGTCCCAGTTGATTGCTGTCCTATCTTATGTAGGGATGGTCTCTCTCCAGGTGCAATCTCACCAAAAGCATAGAAGATACCATTAGCACCAAGCCACACAGTTAGTGTTGAGCTTAATTGTGTTATTCCTCTGTGTGATAGTGGCCAACCATCTTTCTCGAAAGTGTGGACTGGCTGGTACCTGTTACCAGATGCACCTCTAATCTCAGCGAATCCAGAGTTACTCTCTGTAATAGCCATAACAGAACCATCGTACGCTGGGAATAGTGCCTTTATTTCTTTGGCACCAGGAGCAAGATAGAAGTCAGATGAACCAAGCACCTGAGAACGTCTATCCCACACGTAAACACCTGCACGCTTTGCTGTGAAGTATCTATCATTTGACTCACCAGTTCTAGATGATGTTTGTACGCCGATATACATTCGTGAACGTGTCTCTGCAATTCCTTTGATTGTTGTATATGAAGCAAACTGAAGCACATTCTCGTTAACCTTTCCAACTACACCACCAGATATTGAGCCGTCAAGTGTGTGTATTTTATTGTTAGTAATCCAATACACGAGAGAGTTGTCTGCAAGGTAAAGCATTGTTTCCTGTCCAGAGTCTGTGGTGAACTTACCACTGGCATAAATATTTGACCAGTCTTCTACCTCTGATGTGATAAACCTTATATGGAGTGATTCGAATTCGTCTCCGTTGGAATTAACATTGCGCCAGAAATCTGTTCCTCCTGTAGTATCGTATCCAAGTACGTTATGGGTGGAGTATATTGAGCCATTATTAACTGTCCCCATCAGAACGATGGATTCTGTCGTTAACAGGTTTGTTCCAGACTCTTCAACAACAACCCAGTATCTTGTTGCATTTGTTAGTGTATATTGTGACGATAGATTTACTGATATTCTTGTGTCACCCTGTGATGTATATTCAGCGAGTTCGTCTGCGGTGATTGTTCCAGAGACTAACTCTGTAGAGTCTGGTGTACCAACGAATTCGTACCAGTAGTCTTCCCAACCTGCCGCAACACCCGGTTCTTTGTTTGTATGTCCTGTCCAGCAGAAGTAGTAAACTCCACTAAGTATAACGGTGTCATTAAGAACATATGCTGTTCCACCACTCCAAGTACCCTGGTATGTGTGTGGTGAATCATTATAGTCATTATCAGCTCGTATACTAACCTTTATAGTAACACCAGATGGAACAGCTATATCTTTATTAGATAGACCAAGTTCTATGGTTGAGACAGTTAGGCCAGTTAGGTCTGATGAGGAAAAAGATTGCGCTATTTTATTATACTTATAGGCACCATACGATTCATCTGCCGTAGGTACAACCTGATAAATATTTGCACCATTACCTGTGGAATATACATCAACTCCTAGTGTCTCGACACCACCACCAGCCTCTAGAGAGGATAGTCCTATATTGATGTTGGTTCCGTCATCTATTGCATATATGAGTGCCTTCTTACTATTAATCTCGTAGATTAACATGTCTTTTATAGTTGAGCCAGAAGAGACACTTGTGTAGTTTGCTAGTGATGTATCATCTAGGCCATCTAGTTTTAGGATATTAAGTCCTTCTTCAGATAGATATACAGTATCACTTGCGGCATCATAGTGTATTGAGTTTATGTCTGCGCCTATTGTGCCAGTTAGTGCAGTGTATGCATTAGTTGCAGGAGACATGTATCCATACTTCTTCATTGGGTTATAAATACCATCAGCAAGTTGTCCTTGTGCGCCAAGATATCGTAAGTGTGGAGCCGGTGTTGTATCATTTAAATCGCCTTGGTGTCTCTCAACCAGGCCCAAACGTCCACTTAAATCTAATGTAAATTTTGCCATAACTATATTCTATCTTGTATAAATTGAAAGTTCTCTATGGTTAGGTTAACTGTGCTACCATCAACGCTACGAACAGGGGAAAGCAATGATAAGTATGTCTTGGTTGGAGTTTTCCCCTCCCCAAAGTCTGTTGGAAAGTTTCCTACAAACTTTGAATCTAAGTATACTTTTGACGTATTTCCATTATAGAGTATATCTAGAACGATAGTGTCTGTTGAACCAGAGCCAGTAAATAAAAAGTCAGTATCATATGAAACCTCATCTTTTAGGTATTCTTTTGTTACAACCGTTACAACTCCTTGATTTATTTTTATACCAATATATGAGCGCAGTATATCCATAGAGGAGAAAGTGTTTAGTGATGTGAATGCGTCATATAGAACAGGGGATAGTATGTATGCATCAATCTGGGCAGGATTATTCACATAGAAGTTGCATCTAGTTCTACTTCTTCTTCCAACCTCAAGGAACTTTCCTTCTGCTGTATCTGTTAGACGTGATAAACCATTATAGTTTACCGTATCTGTTGTGTCTGTTGACTCTGAGAAAGGAAAACTAATGAAGTTAATTTTATCAAAAAAGTAATCTGCCAGTAATTCAAATACTGCTTCAGACGCATCTTTCTTATCTTCGGGTGCAGAATCTGATGTAAGTCTTGCGTTCTTATTTTCTATCTTTATTCCTAAATCAGAAACAGACTCCTTTAGGAGTGTAATCTCGTTGCGTAATTCTTGTTCTGTAGAGTCTGGTTGCATAGTGACTACATTATAACACGATTAAAGGGCCATAAAAAGCTTCATGATTGCCTCTATTCCTATCCCCGCTACACCAAGAACATAAAAGGCGAGTGCTACTAATCCTATGTATAACCTCTTTACCTTACCGTTGGTGTATGAAAGCTTCTTGTCTAGTGAGATATTCTGTCTTTTGATTTCATCTAGTGACTCGAATATCTGTTTATGAATGAGGTCTGTTGCCTCTTTGTTAAATTGTTCGTCATTCATTATACGTTACTTACTCCGTTAATAGATTTGACCTCGTTCACTGGTACAAATGGTCTTAGCACAACCGTTGCGGCTGTCCATGCTGAACTGAAAAGAGTACCTCCCCCAGTGTAGGCACCAGGAGTTTCGGTTCCACTTGTCCATGACTTTGAGCCACTTGCTATTGACCCCCATATACTTGATGTATTATTTGATATAACCTGATTGCTATAACCAGAGGATATTGCTGTAATGAGTGAATCTGCATTTGTTCCGTTTGCACCAACAATAATGATTTCAGCACCAGATGTTGTTGGGGTAATAGCAGGTGGAGTTGGGATACCACCATTTATTCCGGTTGCTGTTGTTGTGGTCACGTCTATTGGTGTGGTTGTATCAACCCCTCTCCATACCTGACAAGACGCAACAATTGGTCTTCCCAAGCTAAGATTTGGGAATACTACAGAGGTATCTGGAGTTGACCCCATTATTTTATAACCAACGTAAAGTTGTGACTCCACAGTATCATTAGAATATAGGTCGGCCAGTTCTGTGTATCCGGTGGTAGTGGGCTCAATATTTTGGTCTGCTGTACCTGTAGTTGCGTAGTTACAAAATACAACAACAATATCATCCTCAAGTGCTGTTGAGCCAGAACCACCAGTCAAAGAGGTTAAGTCAAGAGTCAACTCTGTTCCTCCAGTATTTGCTGATATTGTTCCTACTAATGCTAATGCCATATTATAATAATGTTACCCCGTTCCAACTTTTAATACTTGCCTTTGCTACACCATTGATTGTTTTGATTGATGCTGTGACTGCCTCAACAACTGTAAAAGTTCCACTAGATGTAAATGTGTGGATTGTATTTCCCCCTGATGTTGTGATTGTTCCACCTGTTGAGGAATCTGAGACACCGTCTGAACCGTCTGTTGCGTATGAAATAATAACGATACCTGAGCCTCCTGCATAGCTTCCTCTGGCTGGGTCAGCAGAAGCACCCCCACCCCCTCCACCAGTGTTAGCTGTTCCTGCCGTACCAGCAGAAGCTGTTATGGCACCATTACACCACCACCCCCTCCACCACCGGCGTAAGTTACTGAACTACCAGAAATACTGTTAGCTGTTCCAGCTCCACCGTCACCAGGATTGGATGATGCTCCGTTCTCTCCAGTAGCAGAAGCACCTCCACCACCACCAGGTCTGTAGCCATATGATTGACCTCCGGCTCCACCAGCGTTACCCTCATCTGGTGTATAGCCTCCAGCGTCACCAGCACCCCCAGCTGTGTTTCCTGTAAATGGTGAGGAATTCTGTCCACCTCCTCCACCTCCTGAACCACCAGCCACACCATTGGCGGGGTTGGCTGCTCTCGCTCCTCCTCCTCCCCCTCCTCCTGATGCAGCGAAAGAGCCAAACGAAGAAGATGACCCACTCCCTCCGTTTGAGGCAGAAGTAGCTCCCACAGCAGACCCACCAGCACCAACAGTTACGGTGTAAGCACCAGCACTTACAGACTGTGCTGAGTCAGTTCGATAGCCACCAGCACCACCTCCAGCACCACCGGCACCACCACCACCGTCACCACCTCCGGCACCACCTCCAGCTACAACTAGTAGTTCTACTGTAGCCATACGATTAGATTAAGTTAAAGTAGCTTGGCTTAAAGTCTGTTTTTACTTTGTTTCTCAAAGCTACCACCTTAGTTTCTGTACCAGTAAGAACACCCAAATCAATTAGTTTCTGTATATCAACCAACTTTCCGTAATCGGTAAACCATTCTTGTTGGTCTAGTTCTGCCTGAGTTGGTGTTGGTACAACAGGAGATGTGTCCACTTCTACACCAAGATTGTCTTCTGCTTTCAACTCTTCCAATGTGTTTAGAGAAGTGATACGAGAATCAACCCAATGATTAAAACCATTTTTGTCTTGCGGAATAACTGTTTCAACTACTGAGTTAGTACCGTTGCTAAATTCAACAGTTAATTTAATTCCTTGTGACACCTCCTCTTTATTTGTAATTTTTGCTGTATACATAATTTATTATTAAACGTGTGTTAAGTAATCAACTGATGGATTCCATACCATCTCGGTTGCTGATATAGCATATCCTACCACCTTAGTTACTGAGTCTGTAGTGGTTGGTGCGGTTTGGGTTAGGGTGTTGCCAGTTGTACCTGTTTCAGACAAGTAAATCGGGCCACCCACAGTCCATGACCATGCTGTGTCTCGTACAATTCCTTGTACTAATAGCTCTACAGCACTACCGTCTGTACTTGCTCCTAGTGCTAGTAAGACTGGTACACTTCCTGAGGTTGATGCTGCTGAAGCGTCTACTAACTCCCAACGTGAATCTGCTACTGCAATGTATAGAGCATCTCCGAAGGCTACTGTTGTACCGGCTGTCCCAGATACGGTCACACCTGACCACTTATCTGTAGCTGACAACGCTCCGTCTAGCTCAAGTGAGTTCTCACCAAGTAGTAAGTCACCAGTCATTGTTCCACCTGCTAGTGACAAATATAGTGTATCAAAATATGTCTTGAGTGTTGCCTTTATGTTAGCCCAAGTTACCTTCTTTAGAACATTAGAAGCCGCACTGTCATTAAGTGGCATTGTATCTGCGTCTACTGGGGTAGTCTTTGCTGTTGCTCCAGTCATTGAAGAACCAACATTGGTTGCGTCAGTTACGTCTGCTAGAGCTTCTATGCCCGCTAGTTTTGAAATATCACCAGCAGTTGTGAACTTGTTAGTAGTTGAGGTATCATTAAGGTCATCGGGGTCAATGACAACAGCACCTGTCTTAGTGTTAACTGAATCTACAGTGTTTGCTTCTGCCCCATTAGCCACGTTAAGGTATGTTCGTACACCAGCGGCAGTAGTTATCTGGTATCCGCCAAGTCCATCTGATGTAATCATGTTACCTTCTACACCTGGTACGATTGCTGCGATAGAGTCTAGTTGTGCATCGTGCGCCTGTACGTTTGTACCAATAACGAGACCTAGGTCTGACCTTACCTCAGAGTATGACCGTCCCTCTATTGTATCTGCATCAGTAAATCTTGCGAAGTCGTTAGCTACTGGTGTGCCAGATGTATCTACTGTACCGCTACCTGCACTAGGGTTTTCAAATGTTGGAGCACTAGTTGCACCGTTAGATGTGAGTACTTGTCCTGATGTACCAAGAGCAAGCTCTGTCACATCTCCAGTACCATTGGTATAAAATACCTTCCAGTTGCCCCCATTCATATTTGTCATCGTGAATGCATCTGCAGACACACCAGCAGTATCGTATGTAGCAATAAGCATGTCACCAACACCACCGGCAGTTACCCACTCAACACCAGTTGCACCAGCATTAACAGCCAGTAGTTGACCGGCTGTTCCTAGAGAGGCAATAGACGCTATTATCGCTTCTTCCTCTGATGTTAATTCATCTATTCCCCCAATACCCGGGTTGTTTGTGCTAAAGGGTGTTGACATATTAGTTTATTACTGCTGCTAAGTATCCATTAAATGCTGCCCCCACGTCTGTATTTGCTCCATCGGCCTTTGCTCTAACTCTTATATCGCAATTTTTTGGAATGATAAATGGTGGGTCAAAACTTATTTCTGTTGGTCTTCCATTTGTTCCAGCGGTTGAGAACACTCTACGGAATACTTTATTTGTTGTTCCGACCTGCCTAAGCTCACCAATGAATTCAACTGTTGCGGCTGCCTTATCGAAACAATATCCAGTGAATTGAGTTATGATAAAGTAGTCTTTATTAGAAATACTTGTAGAACACTTTTCAGACTGATTCCCATTTACAACTTTCATGTGTATTTTCGCCGCTGTCTGTGGCACCCCAGCTGTTACTGTATCATCTTCATATACATATATTGTTCCAGCAAAGTCAACCGTTCCATTATTATAGAGTCTGGTACACCTTGCCATCGGGGTTGTTAGCGCAGTCTTTGTTTGTCCGACTAGTGTAACTGTTTGAGTAACAAAAGTTAGCTCACCACCGGAGATTGTTTGGCCCTCTATTACTATTTCTTGTGTATCTCCACTATCACTACTAGAGAAGTGAGTGATTGTGTTTCCTGTGCAGTATGTCTCGTCAGTATTCTCCTGTTGCACAGTCACGTATGATGTTCCAACAGCAGGATTTCTACCAAACTTATATAGGGTCTTTGCTTTCTTTTCTACAGAAACAGTGTCACCAAAGTTTGCCTTAATACTATCAACCGCACCCTGAAGCAGTGCGTTTGTGTTGTCCATTGACCCGACAGAGTCTTGTCCCATTGCTGATGCCATATTATATCTTTACATTAATTCCGGTCTCCTCCAGGTACCTCTTTTTAAGTCTCCTTGCAATGACAGCACAGTCCTCCTCACGCACTCTTACTGCATCCTCACGTTCCTCTATGTTCTTTAGTCTATCTGCTGTAGAGGCTACTGTTTTATCCAACAGGTAGGTAGCTTCATCTTTCTTATTTAAAACGCTTAGAAGCTCATTTTGGGCCTCTGAGAGCATGTCCTGTGTGGCTACCACACCAGTATTTGCTTCCTTTTCTTCTTTATGTAGGTGCGCAATCTTAGCATTAAGTTCTGATATCGTTGCTTGTACGTCTTTTTCCGTATCTCCTTGAACTTTTTTGAGCCGTTTAATATCTGACTCGAGCCGTTTAATTTCATCATAAGATTCTGTCTTGATTCTTTCCAGCTCCTCCAGTTCTGATTTCTTATATTCTAGAAATACCTTCTTTTCATTATTAAAATTATCTTCTTTTAAAGATAGTGAGTCACTGTATTCTGAATACGCTTTTTTAATCTTCTCTATATCTTTGTATTCTTCCTCGATTCTCCTGTGTTCATCAGCAATTGCCCTCTCCGCCTTCTTTATTTTACCATTGACTGAATTTAGCTCCTTCTCTGCCTTCACACGGTTAGCCACAAGAACACCCAATAGTTCGTTTTCACGATTCTTTGATTCTCCCAAAACTTGTAGATGCGCCATAAGATTGGCCATCTTTGTTGTTGCCTGATGTTCTTGTTGTCTACCCATATATATTTGTTAGCGTCCTCCTAGTGTTGCTTCTACGTATACATTACCCTTGTTTGTTGCAACGCCTGATTCCTTACAAGACACACGAATGTACTTGTAGTTAATATCTAGAATGATATTGAATTTAGAAACATCAGCATTAACTCCAGTTAGAGAAAATTCTCGTGGTGTGAGGGTTGATGTTGCTCCAGATGTACTGTCATTAACTAGTTGGTACCAGTTAACTCTATCCGGTGAACCTTCTAATTTAACCTCGATTGTGTTTGAGGTTTCTGTTGCGCCCATTGTGTATGCAAAGTCAAGACTCATTCTTGTGAATCCGGCTGTTGCGAAAATCTTGGTAGGTTCTGTTACCTCGGTCTCACTATATGTGCTCTCAAGCTCAACTCCAGTTGTTACTCCGGCTGCTGTTTTTGAACCAATAAGTGTTACTGGATTTTGTGTTGCGAAATATTCTGACATATTATTTTGCTTTCTTTGTTACTTTTGGCTTCTCCTCTACCTTTGGGGTATCAGTAGCTACCGTAAGAAAGGCATGGATACCACGCCAGAACTTTACTTGCTCTTCTGATAGTTCTTCAGTGGTACCTCCAGCCTTGACTGATAATACCTCCCCTTCAAAGATAACAGAGATATCATTATTTGTTGGATTTTTTAACTTCATGATGTTCTCGTTATTTTATAATTATGCTTCCTTTGCCCAGATTCCTTTAGATGTAGTTACTTGCCACGCTACAGTTTGGTCTAGAGAGGCGATTGTTACCATGTCTCCACGCTTTGCTGTTGCTTTAGTAAGGATTAGGTCTTTGTTATCTGTAGCAGAACCTGCGTATGAAACACCATCAAGTGCTGCTGGTGATAGAGTGATAGAACCATTTCCATCTTGTCCTGTGTAGATAAATGTGAAAGTGTTTCCGATTGCGATTGAAGGTAGTGTAAATGTTACATCGTTACCGTTCTCTACTTCGAAAATCTTTCCTGAGTCTGTAGTTGTTACTACTGTGTAAGCAGATGATTTAACGACTGTATCAGCGTTAACTACTCCACCTTTGATTTTTGTAATTGACATTTTAGTATAAAAAAATTATTAATTAGGGTTAGACCCTATTCCCAACGTACCGGAGGCAGTACGCTGGGAGCAGGGGCCAAAGCCCGAGCTCGATTAGACTAGCTTGAGTAAGCTGCCAAATCTCCTTTAGAACCCCACTTTCGACGGTAATCCTTTACGTAGTTTGCCCATCGAGCGTCTACTGTAAATGTTGCTGTCTTAGTTAGGATATCAACATCAGATTCCAATTCAGGAGCCTGTCGTACTTCATGGTATTGTCCGTCACGTCCTGGGATAATCATAAACCAAGCTGTGTCTGAACCACCATTAGCAGCACCTAGGAATGTAGAAGTAACCATATCTACTGTTCCTCGATGTACGTTGATAGCGTTGTTAGCTGTTTCTGGGTCTAGAGTAGAACCGATTTCTTCACGAGCTTCTCTTTCAAGAGCTGGAGGAACGACTACTGTAAACTTGCCCATAAGAGCTAGTGGTAGACCATCATCAGTCTGTTGTTCAACTAGAGAAACCTTAGCAGTTTCTAGAGCGTCATGACTGAATGCAACTCCTGTTGAAGATGCGTTTGATTGTGTGCTTCCACCTGGTACAACTGTTGGGTGAACTGTAGAGAAGGTTGGTACCCCGTCTCCGTAGAAGTTCATGTTGTAACCATTAACCTTTGAAGTAGTTGCGAAACCACCGTTGAACAATTGCATACCTGACTCATCTTGTGAGAAGTTAGCTGCGATTGAAAGGTCTTTCATTTCATCCAATTGAGAAGAGAAATCTCGGTCTTCAATTTGATTCTTTGTAACTTGTACACCGTCACCGTAGTTGTTGTAAGCTACAGTTGTTGTGTAAGTCTTGTATCGACGATTTAGAGGTACGTCATCACCTTCTGAGAAGAGCTTTAGTCTTCCGAGTCCTGTCTTGCCGGTTAAGTGTTTTTCAGCACCTGTTCCTGTAGAAGTAGTAAGTACGTTACCAATTCCAGGCATGTACTGCTCTTGCCCAAGGTCGAATACCTCAGCAATTTGCAACCCTACTCCACCAACTAAGTCAGTCCATATTCCACGATTTTCCATATTATTTTACTGATTAGTTATTACAGGCCGAATACCTGACTCTCATAAATGTTAACAACTGCTTTAGAGCTGTCTGTTGCATCAACACCCCATGTGTTGTATTGCGCTGATGTAGTAGCCGCTGTACTTTCATCTAGTGTATCTTCGTCTACTAGGTCCATTCTGTAACCTGCTAGGTTAGAACCTGTAGTTGTTCCGATAGCCACATCAACTTCTGCTGCGTATAGAGTGAACTTAGAGATATCACATACTGCTGTAACCTTACCTACGGTTTGGTTATCAGAAGCTGCTGTGAAAGTCCCTACGTATGAGCCTAGAGCTGCTCCTGACGCACCTGATGATGATGGACCAACTTCATATTTGTCAGCATGACCTACAACATGTCCGAAGACTGCTGCACCTGCTGTACCTAGAGCGATGAACCCTGACGCTAATTTTACTGAATCTAGTTGTGTTGAAACAACAGAGTTAGTGATGATTTCACGTCGGAGGACTGGTGCTCCATGGGTAGTTAAACTACCTACTTGCTTGAATGCCATTTTGTTTTTTGTCCTTTATCTTATTAATTGATATTTCGGAGCAAACCTTGAATGTAGTGTGGCCTCTTAGCTTTCTGTTCCATGAACTTTTCCTTTGACCATCCTAGTTGTTCCAATAGTTTGGATTCACCTGGGTTTAGTGCGGGTCCAGTATCTGTTGATGCTGGTGTTCCTGGGTTGCTTGGAGAACCTTGGTAATTGTTTATCGGCTGAGCCTTTACGGGTCGATTCATATAGTCGTATGCCTCTGACATACGCTGCTTAACCTCGTCCTTAGTCCTTAGACCAGAGAGATTAAACTTGGCAAGAGTGTCTTTATACTTTTGGTACTTCAGTCCACCTGGGTCATTCTCTTCGAGGAACTCCTTATGTTCCTTCTTAAAGTCTAACTCTGCCTGAGACAGCTCATTCTTAATTGATTGAGAGTCTCGTTCTCTTAGAATACGATTAACAATTTCTTCTGGTGTCTCTTCGCCTTCCGGCTTAGATTCCTTCTTTTCTTCTAGCTTTGCTTCGAGCTCCTGTTTCTTTGAGCGGATTTCTTTAATCTCATTTACAAGATTTTCTTTTGCAAGACGCTCTTGTTCTAATAGAGCTTTAAGTTCCTCCAATTCTTCAGGAGTTTGTTTGTTATCCTCAGGATTATCTCCAGACATATCTATAATCAAAACCCCCCTTGTTACTATTATCCCTTGTTAAAGCGGTTGAGGCCGCTGGTGGTCGAGTCCACCTTGGGTGATATTGACATGTGAACTACCAGCGGTAGTCTTGACAAGGCACTGAATCAATGCCCTGCTAAGACGAACTCTGAGAGCTATTTACTCATTCGTCGCTTCGCCTTCTCTGCAGTCTTATTGAATTTAGACTGAGCATGATTGTAGGCAGCTGTTTCTGCTGGGTCTCCATTACTAGAGTCAACACGAGCTTTCATCTTCTTTAGTTTCTGATTCTGCCTTCGTAGGTCATCTGCCTCTCGATTAATGCTTCCTAGCTTAACCTTTTGTACAAATGCGCTTATTGGGTTCCTTAACATAAAAATATTATACCACGTTATTTATTGTACCTCAACCCCTCAAGTTTAGTATTTGTACTCTTTTTCTTTGATAAAAGTGAGCGCATATGATTGGTTCTCATGAATGCTCCACGAACTATTGCACGCTGATTATCGTCTGGTGCTGACATGTATCGTTCAATATCTTTGGCCGCTGTTGACCTTAGATATTGTCCGTAATTATTAACACTAGATAATTCAGCGAATAGTCTAACCTCCTCTTCCTTCGGGAATCCGTATTCTCCCGGGTCCCCGATTATTCTTGCCATCTCACTACAGAGGAAGTCCTCCGTGATATCATCCTTGTGAATGTATCCCAACTTCTTTAGTATGTTTTTCATTTGTTATTGTGTTAGTGCTGCCATCTCTGCTGGTCCCTGTGTTGCTCCGGTGGCACCTGCTAATTGATTTGCTGCGTTCATTCCCTGCATTCCTGCTCCGCCTCCTTCTGGCTGGACCGCTATTCCTAGTGCGTCCTTAGAGAGAATCTTTCCAGGGTCGTCTCCCATCTTCTCTGCTGTCTGTGCAGCTAGTTCGTTGACATCAATCTGTCCTGCGAAGAATGTCATGTATGTCTGTACCTTCTCTAGTTGCATTGCTTTTTCTACAGCCTGTGTATGTTCACTTACTGGATTTGCTACTAGTTTAAGGTCGAATAGGAAGTTCCTTATGTATTCTGGTGTTATAGCTACAATCTCTACTTCTTGGTTAGCATCTGACTTTGCAACTTCTGCACGAGCCTTCATGTCGGCACGGTTTGGTAGTGATGCTTTATCTTTGTAGACCTCAATAACTTTCTTACCACGCTTACCTGATGTAAGGATTGCATTATCTGACATAAAGATACCAAGTGTATCCTTTGCTTCTTGTGATGAGTCCTCGCCCATTACTTGTCGTAATAGTGGGGCCTCTTGGTTCATACCGAACTGTAGGATGTTTGATGCCTTTAGGTATGCCTTGCGCTTGATACCGTAGTTAACCATAGTGGCGAACATCTGTAACATAGCTGATACACCATCTGCCGCAACACGAATCTCCTGTGCAGTTGTTCGGTCTCCACCTCCTGCGATACCCTGAGATACTTTGTCTACAGAGGCTTCCTCTAGTATGTTTCTTGTGTATTCCAGGATGAACTGATGCCATCCTCCTGGTGTGCCCATGTCTAGGGCCATGTAGGATTGTGATAGCGGTAGTCCCTGTGTGTCTACTGAGATACGACGTCCTGGTCGAAGGTAGTCTTCCTCTATTGAGTCCGAACCATTTGTAAGTAATGGTGGGAAAATAGTCAGGAATGACTGGTCCAGTAGCATGTTTGTTAGAACGTTTAGTACGTCCTGTAATGATTTGAGCCTATCTGGTAGTGACTTTCCATAGAAGAAGTCTCCAAAGAAGTCAAACTTAACTTCCCAGAATGGTAGCTCTTTGTGGTTCCATGGTAGTGGGCTAACTTCTTGTGCATCTCCGTTCATTCTAATTGGGTTGAGCCAGATACCGTTAGCTAGTACAACGTATTGGTCGTTGACCTTATCATAGAATCGAATAACTTCAACGCTCCCATCAGGGATTGATGAATCGATATTGCTTGCGTATGATGGCTTCTCATCTTCATCTGAGTATGAACGCTTTGGTTGTACGTACTGTGACTGAGAGTATCCTGACCATGCATCCATGAAGCTTGCGTATGGTACGACATTGCGCCAGAAACAGAAAGGCATGTCCTTAATCTTTCGAACCTTAACTGATGATGGATAGAATTCCTCTAGAGGTACAATAGAACCAAACAACTTAGTTCTTGTCTCGGTCCTCTCTGTAATCTTCATCTCATCAGCTATTCCCTCTACATTTCGGTACTTTCGGTTTACCTTTTCAATATCTTCAAATCCAATAGCTGTACCCTTAACGATTGACTCAAGAAGGATATGGGTCATGAATTCCTCATAGTCGTCTAGTTCCTCTACGTATTCGTATAGGTTTGTTAGCAACAATCCCTTCTGTACATCTTCGTCTCCTCGCCCAACAAACTGTGCAATAGGTAGGATAGCTCGTATCTTACCAAGAATAGCCAGAACCTTGTTACGGGTCAGGCCTGTGTTTACCGCAGCTTGCCACGGTTCTATATCTTCCCTCTCGTCTATATTAGTATTAAAACGTCTGACTGAATCCTCAATGTAATCAATGAGGTTAAGTCCATCAAAATAAACGAAGTTCTGATTACGTGCGTCTGCTGTCCGTCTAAATAGATTTAAAGCATCCTCTACTACCTGCTTCTCCTTGTCGGTTGGCATGTACACGTCAAAGCTTTGTTCGATTTGTTTCTCGAGTTTGAGTTCTTCCATATGGTTCCAATATTATAACATGCAAATAGGAGAGTGACAATCTATTTAATCGTCATCGTCTTATATGCATTAAAGGCCTGTTTACGATATTCATCGTCGTTCTTCATCAACCATACACGTGTTTTGATTGTGCTGATTGAATCCCAATAACCCTCCACAAAGTTCTTTATCTTTCGAACGGTTTCTCCACCGTCCTCAAATTCCTCGAAGTACTTCTGACTCTCCTGCATTCTTATATCGTCCTCCTCGATATCGTATCCAATAAGTGGCATCTCTTTGTACACCTCGTGAATATATGCTTCCTTCCAGTAAATACGATAGAAGCCATACTTTATCTTAACAATACGTATGTGTGGACTTATCTTACGACACTCCTTGACAAAGCGTCTAAACCATCGTGAGCCTTCTGTTATCATTTCTTTTTAGATAAAATCTTATTTCTAATGTTTCTCACTAGATACTCTAGTTGATATGCCGGTCCCTCCTTCTCATCTGCCATTCCCTTCTCATCAAATAGAACGAACTGTATAAGATGGAGACATTCGTGCATTAGGCAATCGGCATCGTCGTGATTGTTCTTTCTGTATTGTTTAAGCCAAAGGAACGTGCGCCCATCCTTACTAGAGACGAGACCGTCACAATCTCTGTGCATTGTCTCATTGTCCTCAAGGTCTTCCTCCAGTTGGTCTATAAGCTCTTGTCTTATACCATTCTTCTTCATCCACTTAAATATGTTCTCTCTTGTCTCCCCCACGGCTACAAGTGTCTCATTACTATAGGTCCCCCAATCCTGTATGAATATCATATTAATAGCTTAATGAACGTCTCCGTCCTGTTCTAGTATACTTCTCAAATTTAAATTTGTCCACTACCTTACTCTTCTTATGTGACCACTCCTCGAGCCCAAGAGCAAGATACTCTAGAGCAGAACGGTGGTGAGATGTCCAGTCGTGCTTCGGAGCCTTTGAGCGAGTCTCCTTCTCTCCCTCTACAGTTACTCGTGGATATGAAGCCTGTTCAATACACATGTTGAAGTAATCGTTGTTGTCGTTCTTGTTCAGCTCAATACCGTCACGGATAAGCGTCTTTACTGCACGCTTCCTTTTCTGGAAGTGTTTCCAGTCATCACGGTAATTAACTATGATACCATGGTCCGATAGAATAGAAAAGACAGTTGTGTCCGATACGGCTGTCTTTTGTCTACCGGCCGGGTCCCCGAAGTGTACACCCATCTTCCAGTTCTTATGCTTCTGTATTGTTTCGAAGTCTTTTGCGTTATATCTGTAGTTATCAGATGGCACCATTCCTGTTATGAACGGAACAAAGAAATCAATAGTCTCGCCACTCTTGTAGTAGCTATCAACAATACGAAGCTTCCTACCACTAGGCTGAACCCAGATAATGGCAGTACCGTCTTCTCTACCGTAGTCCCAGCCAACGTATAGTGGGAGGTTGTCATCATATTCAAATTTTCCAACTTCGACTGATAGGTCATTCCATTCTGGATATACACGGCCTTCTTGTGATTTACTATAGTTAATATCTAGTTCCTGCGCTACTTCCTCATCTGAGCGTCTCTGACACTCGAACTCGTACCACTGTTGGTCCTTAAGTGGATGTTCTGACCAGTGCATCGTTAATACGTCGATTCCTGATTCACGGAGCTTCCAGTAGAAGTTACGCCCCTTAGGAGTTGAGTTTGCTATACGACATCCGGTTACGTCTCCACATGATTCCCATGCATCTTTTGCATAGTCCCATGACCCGAGCTCATCGAAGAAGATGGCGGTCTTACGAGAACCTCGCCCGAAGTCGGCGTTCATCGTGTCTCCAGAGATAAGATTGTTATTAGATGGATTCACCAGCTTCAGCTTCGCCCGGTGCTTAGACTTGTTAAACCCTCTTGGTGTCATCCATTTAGGCAACGAATCTAGCGCATAGTCAAGTCTACCAAAGAGAGAGTCGTCAGTACGGTCATCTACCAGACGCTCCTTGTATGAACCCATCAATAGGTTAACACCATCCTTAAACATCCAGTACCACAGGAATACCCACACTAGGAGCCATGTGATTCCCATGTCTCGACTCTTCTCAAGCAAAAGGTCCTTATTCCCATCTATATGGTCAATAAGCTCCCGTATTGCCTTCTTCTGATAATCAAACAGAACAAACGGGATATTCTTCACTTCCTTACGTGGGTCCATCGTCCAGCCGAAATTTTCTATAAAAAATATACACCCCTCCGCCGGATTGTCCTCACGCATACAAAGGTTCCATATCATGGCCTTCGCCTCTGAGTTCCTGTTCCCAGCATCAAGAAGCTTAAGCCGTTCCAGTTGTTTACTAGATACGGCTTCCGATTTCATATATTCTGAGAAGACCTGCGCCCTTCGCTCGAACTCCTCCTGTTGGCTTAGTACCTGTGTCATATGTTACTTACCATACTTCTCCTCATTCTGCGCCTCCCTGAACTTAAGTAGCTGATTAAGCGTCTCCTCAGGTGTCATGTCCTCTGCTATCTTTGCATGTACAGCTATGTTCTCTGTTGCCTCCCCTCTCAGTATCTGAGACTTATCGAACATGATTGCAAAGGTTGTGGCCAGCTGTGTGATAGATACAGCGTCGATAAGCTTATTAGAACGTGCTAGTCGGTCCATCTTCTTATGCAGAAGCATCGCCGCCTTGTTCCTTCCCCCTATAACAACTGATTTGTTATCCTCTGGGTCAATCATTGGTGTAAGGTCCGGCTTATCGGATATCTCCTTAGTTACCTTACGTCTCTCCATCGATGCCTTGATGAGCTCAATTATCTCCTTTGATACAAGACCCTCCTCATTAAGACAGTCCTGATATAGCTTGTATCCTGCCCCACGTAGAGAGTCATTAGAGGAGAAGTGTTTATCTAGTCCAATCGAAGAAGCCGCCTCAGCGATGTTCATCGTGATGAGGTTCTTCATGAACTTTATTCTGTCCTTCTTCAGCACCTGCCTCAGGGGACTTATTCCTTCTTTAAGTTTTGCCATCTGCGCTTGTTATCTCGGCTCGTTTATGTACGACTACCAAGTGGCGGAACACTTCAAGTTCTTCCTGATAGGTCCGCATCCAAATGATACTTATCCCTATTTTCAGAAAAGAAATGCCCCATCACTTAGTCCTGAGCGTCGACACTGTTACATCGTAAGAGGTCTTCCGTTCAGGCCCAAGCCGATAACAAACGTGTATATGACAAAAGCCACATACGATAATATTATACGATATTTGTTATACATGTGTCAAGTCTGCGACGCATATCTACGACGCATATGTGTACCGCATGTGGGAATATCTTATATCCATATGTGGGAATGTGTTACATTATTTGGGGGATATGATACAAAATTTGGGATGGGTACATATATAAAAATAACAAAGACTGGTCCCCGTACCCATACCTCATGACATAACGATACAATCATTTCTCAATCCGTCAATAGCAACAGATATATAAGACTGTCAAGCACTTTACATCTATAAATATGTGTGGGGATATGTTAGGGGGACAGACTGAAACGCTGTTAGTTGTCTATGGGTGTGTGTGGTGGGTGTTGGGTATGTACTTGAGTGATACTTGAGTGACACTTAGTGATACCTGACAGACCTAAAGGTACTCAAGAGTACTAACGACTACTAACGAGTATGAGTACCAAAGAGTACTAACGAGTACACCAGAGATATGATGTTGCGTGGGTACTCTTATGCTCTTATGTGATTTCCTTATAGTAGTGCGCCGGAATCACAAACTGTTGGTAACTT
>LSRR01000094.1_pt1 | contig 33508 bp, 33 predicted proteins | sample 1162981 | NCBI WGS metagenome assembly LSRR01 (sample SAMN03256433, study PRJNA305521) | marine metagenome | biome: Estuarine; feature: Estuary; material: Brackish water; isolation source: iron chloride precipitation of viral particles from surface water samples | place: USA: Chesapeake Bay ... | reverse complement strand
TAACAGTTTTCTTGTCTAAAGAGCTTGGCGCTACACGTTTTGCTTGCTTAGCAGGAGATTTAGGATTTTTAGCATTGTATTCCTCTTTGCGCTCTTTGCGCAATTCTTTTTTAGCGCCAGCATATGTAACGTTGTCCGATGTTATTGCTGTTAATGCAGCTTTAACTTTATCGATTGGATATGTAGCCTTACCCATCTCCATATCTTTACGATGCTTTTCGTATGCAAATTCACCCGCAGTGGTTTGTTTAGCAGGAGAAGCTAAAATCTTTTCTTTTAATTCCTGCGGTAAATTGTTTTGTTTGCCAACCAGCGCTTTTAATGTTGGTGACTTTGGATTTTGTTTATACATGTTATAATTTATTTATGTATTCTTGAACTTCTTCTTCTTTAACGTGCAGCTTCATATCTAATCCAGCTTCCCACCGCATAACTTCTTCACTGCCTTTAAACACAATTAGTGTTGGCACGTACTTAATACTGTATGCCTCTTGTAATCCAGGTGTTTTGTCAATGTATCCGCCTAAAAGTTTTGCACCTTCAATATCGATAATATGTGGCCAATCGTTTTGCGCGTTAAATTCAGCGTTAATATGTACTAGCTTTATTTGAGCCTTTAGGTTTGTAACAAACAAAAAAGCAATTACCATGCATAACTTTTTCATTTCTTTTTACCTGTTTGAATTTCATATAAGCGATCGTCAATAATTTTCACATCTTTGCTAATAGCTTGCACGTCTTTTTGTGTTTGCATAATAGCATCACGAACCATTTGGTCTTTAAGATCGTATTCCATGCGGGAAATAATTGGCTCAGGCAATTGCTTAGCAATTTCAATCTCCTGCTTTAGCGTGTAATACATAGCGATGGCGGTTGCCATTGCAGCCCCAATACCAACTAATGTTTTGATACTTACGGTAAAGCTTGTATCTTCGTTTAAGATTTTACTCATTTACCTTTATTTTTACGCAGGAAATGCCAACGCTGTAAGGTATAACCTATTGACACTAGTAGCAACGCTAACTTCAATGCTGTTTCTACCTGCGCCATGCTGATGGTCATAGCTGCCGTGTTAACTAAGAATAATTTGATATCGTTTTCGTTCATTTTACATGTGCTTATATCTAACCTTTCCGTCTTTACGGTAAGCTATTAATTTCTCATTGCGGTTTACACCTTCTTTTTTGTAAGAAACGTGTACCCAGTCGGGCTCGGTATTGTCGCCAAACTCCCAAATTAGTTGGTCAAAGGTTAGATTGTCGCTTATGTAAGCAAACACTTTTGCATTAGATACACCGCCAAATACTTGAGCATCAATATCAAGCGCTTCGCCTTTACAATGCTGAGATTTTAAACTGCCTCTAATAGCTTTATTAAGTTCTTCACTGCGGTATCCTGAAGTTACAGCGATAGGTATTTTAAAATTATCACGCAAAGGCTGGAAGATGTTGAGTGCCAGAGCCTTTAAATTTTCCATATGCTCAATCGTCGGCTCATTATTAATACCTAAACGTTTTGCGGTACCAGATTTAATTACCTCGGCAAGTGATAAGTTATTTGATAATTTCATAATTAAAAATCTGATGCTTCTTTAAATTCTTTGGATTTCTTTTTTGTGGCTCTTGTTACTTTACCTTTCTCAATTCCTTCTTCTTTGCGCTTTTTCTTAGCAGCCTCTTTAATTGCTTCACCTTCTTCATCTTTAGCGCCAACGTCCCATGTTTTCCAGCCGGCACCTAATGCTATACGCTGCCACGCTTTGTTGCGTGTATCAAACGCTTCGCTAATAGATGTAAGTTCGTCAACAACACGATCGAGAGGTATGTTCGCAGTAGCGGAAAGTACATTACCTAGTATAGACCAATTAGGCCCCAAATTAAGTTGTCCATCTGCTGTAATCCCCCAGCCCCTAGCCGCGATTTCATCTTTATCAAATCTTCTTGTTTGAATTGCAGAATATATCTTGCGCGCTTTAGAGCCAATCGGAGGCGATACGTTAAACATTGCAAGAATAGTGTATGCATGGTCACCAAGGAACCCTTTCTTTTCTTGCTTATCGTATTCCATTATAACATTCTTAATAGTGGAAACAACAGCGCCATACACACCAGAACCTTTTAAAATTGTATCAACCATACTATTTAGTACGCGAACAATCTTAGCCTCCTCCTTTTGGCTTAGCTTATCTAACTCAGCATCGCTCAATTCTTCATCTTCATCATCATCGAATCCAGGAAGCATTGCGAACAATGCACTTTGCAATGCAGAGAAGATAAAGTTTTGAATAACCCCGTAGTATGCAATCTTACTCACGTTCTCTTTCCAATCACCACGTCCATTAGCTAAGTCTAGCGCAGCTTTTTTCATCAAGCGGGTATATTGCATAGGAGTGTTCTGGAAAGCGAATACAAGACGCCCTAACACACTTCTTTGCAGCTGTGATACCAATGCCGGATCAGAAGACTGCTGTGCTTCGTCAGACTTCTTGCTGAAATCAATAAACGCTTGCTCTTCTGCAGCTTTTTGGTCCATACCTTGTTTTAGGTATGTATTAACACGATTGCGGTAGAACATCGCTCCACCTGTTGCAATTGCCATACTATCCGCAATTTGTGTTGGCGTAAAACCAACCCGCAACAGTTTCGCAATAATAGCTTGAGGGCTGTTCTTACTTTGGTTTGCAACGCTCGCAATCTCATCGGCACTTACGTCTTGCTTCAATCCACCGCGGCGTTCTTTCAGTTTATCAGAGTTAAATATCATTGCCCAGTCTGACCAGTATTGCTTTTGATTAGCGAATGCGGCGGCAGCTTTAACAGGGTTGTTATCCGACCAGTTGATAAAGTTAGTGAACGACAGCATCTGTAACAATGAAGAGCGGCGGTTGAAGAACATGATTGCACCAGTAGAACCGTTAAGCCAGTTGAGCCAAGCGTTAACCACTTTGTTTTGACTGCCGGAAGTACGGTTTGTACCGTTGATCATTGAGTACAATGCGTCTTCAATAGCTTCGCGGTGGTTTTTACCAAACTCGGCTTCAATCTTATTTAGGTTTTCTTTACTAAATATAATTTCAGCATTCTCAACAAACTCAGCTAAATACTTTTTACGACCAATCTTTTCTGTCATACCATTAAGATCAGACAATACCGTTCCAGCCACCCAGTGTTCACTAGGTTCCATCCATTGATCGCGGCGAGCAACAACAAGCATCGCTTCAGCAAACTCAATTAGGTCTGGATTATCTTTAATAGCGTCTTGAAGTATCTTAGCGTCTTTTTGAGATAACCCTGGTAATTTTGTAATACCAGCTTTTCCCCATAAATAAGTGCGTACTGCCTGGTCGTAAGTAAAGTTTGAACCAGGTATTTGCTTATTTAATTTGCGGTACTGCTTAGGAAACATCTTAACAGTGGCTCTAAAGTCACGCTTAATCTGCTGGCGAATACCGTCAATAGCAGAGGTACCTTTAGCATAAGGCGTCATTAGTTTTTCTTCTAGCCAAGCCTTGTCTTTTTCGCCCTGCTTTCCTTTACCAGCAAATGCATAGTTAACAAGGCCCCGGAAGTCATCAACATTAGGTGCAACAAAGAATTTAAACTTACCTTTTTTGCGTCCGCGAATTTCCGCCTGTACCGCTGAGAATGTTTTAAACGATGCAACACCAGTCTTACGCTCAAGAATATTGTTAAACTCTTCACTAAGGCCAAGGCTAGCTTTAGCATTTAAACGTTTTTGTGCTGGTTCTTTTTCAATTTCTTTTATTTGTTCTTGAGCTGCAGCTAGGTTTTCAGCATTTACATTATTAGAAAATCTAACCCATTCTTCACCGATAATTTTTCCTTCATTAGGTCCCCACAAAACTTCCATTCCTCTGTGGTTTTTAAAACCTAACGCAAGTTTATTATAGTAACGAGCAGCCGAGCTGTGAACATTGTAGTCCCACCATGAAGGCATTGCTGACGTCCACAATATGTTCGTGCTTTCGTCCATACCCTTAGGAACGATAGCCACGTTATATTCGTCAAATAAAGCGTCTAAATCTATATCTTTATCGTTATTCCAAATAGAGTCGGTTAAATATCTTGCCATCTCTTCTGTTGGAATCATGTGCTCGAATACCAATTCTTGAACAACAGGTCCGGTGTAAAAATATTTTACCGGAGCCGCAGATTTTAGCATGCTTTGCATGTTGCTCTTTAAAGACATCATTGTTAAAAGCCAATCAATAGCGTTACCATTTTCTTTAACGTATTTTAGGTAATCTATTAATAGCTCTTTAGCTTCTTTCGCTTCTTCTTGTCTTTTTACAGCGTTATCGCCTGTGTACAATTCTTTTTTATTAGAAGGCGATTGGCTTTGAGTTTTTCTTTTAGCTTTCCATCCCTCGACTTCTTTACCCTTGTACTTTACAGAAGTAATCATTACTCCTCCGGCAGCGTTAAATTTGTAAGAAATTTCTACAAGCTTATTGCCGTTACTGTCGGTTATTTGATTCAAGTTAGTGCGGATAAAATCCTGCATCCCCTTGTAATACTGATATCTTTTACCTCTTTGTCCAGAGCTAGTTTGGTGACCAGTCAAATGTCTTAGTATGATCATTAAACCGGCCTCACCTTTTTCGCGAACTAGCTTTTCATTAAAGCCAAATGATAAGATGCGCTGTCTTCTTTGCACCTCTTTATTTTGAGACTTACCTTTTAATTCGCCTCTTTGTAATTTTACACCAATTCTACCGGCAATATCTTCTGCAAATGCTGAGCTAATGCCTTCTTCTAAAAAGTCTTCAAATCTTACGTCACCAAGCTTCTCTTTAAAATCAGCACTTTCTTTAAAGAAATAATCGTTAGCTAACTTTGTAACTATGCGTCTAGCGAATGATTCTAAATCTTTTTCTGAAAGAACTTGACTTTCGTACTTATCGATGTATAACGCTTTCATCACGCCCGCTACCATTGGTGTATTAAACTTTTGGCTACCCGCAGCATCTTCAAGCATTTTGTAAAATTCACCGCTTTTAGATAAGAATTCAGTAAGCTGTGCGTCTGTCAATCCTATAGAAGCCTTAGCCGTTCCTCGTTCAAGGTCTCTTTTAACCTCTGTAACATAGTTTTCGGTCAATACAGCAGCTAAAATTTCTTTTTGCTGTGTTTCAAAAGCTTTGCGTATATCGCTATTTGGGTCTTTAAGTTCTTCTGCAAAAATGTCAAACGCCATTTCTTCGGCCATAGCTTTTGCTAAAGACTCTTTGCGTCCTCTAATTAATGAGCCGTCTTCGTTAAAGAAATTTGATAAGAAGTCTGCATCAGACATTCTAGTTCCAGCTTTTGGTAATCGGCGAACTATCTCTGCTCCTGATGTTCTACCTGCATTTGCTGTTGTTACTTTTTCTCTGTCTATTTTTTTACCCTTCCAGTCACTTGTCCACGCGCCATTAACCTGCTTTTGAATAGCATTAGGTGCCGCGGTCATTAGCCATGTTGTGGTCATGTTCTCAAGTATAGCAGACTTATTGCGAAGTAAGTATTTACGCATTTCGCCGTCTTTAAGACCTCCAATTGCTTTCTTAAAGTCTATATCAGCTTGCTTGCCCATTGACTTCTTAATCTCAGCTATATAAGGCTTAACAGTAACGTTTTTAGATACGGCTTCATCCATACGCGTTTTCATAGTGCGCAATGTAGATTTAAGCTTATCTTTAATTCTGTCAATAGATTCTGTATCTAGTACTCTACGTTGTATTAAATTTCTATACCCCTCTTTCTCTTGTTGAGGAGCAGCAGCTTCTTCTACCTCAATATTTTTAGCAGTATCTACGTCTTTCTTAATACCAGCCTCAACGCTTTCAATACCAAGCCTAGAAGCTAAATCCTGCACGCGGCGTCCTGTTCTGGCTACAACAAATTTTTCAATGTCCTGCTTTGCGGCATCGTATTCATTAAACACCATGTTAAGAATCTCAGTTTCTAAAGAATTTTGGAAGTCTTCTCTAGAAACACCTTTCTTAGCGTCAGCGGCAATAGGATCGTATAAGCTTTTGGTATATTTTGTAATCTGCTTATCTATAAGCGGCTTAAGCGTCTCTTTAACCCTGCTTTCTGTACGTTGATTTAACGGGTCAGCCACTGGCTCAATCCCCATTTCTTTAGCTATAGCTTCAGATTGTGCAATGCGCGCTTTTCTTTTAGTTAGCATCTCACCAACCTCAGCTCTCTGCGCTTCGTTAAGAGTTGATACAGATGCAAGTGCTTCTTCCGGTGGCGCTGTTTGAATTTTCTTACCTTGGTAGTACCTGTTTTGAAATTTATCCAAAAACGCAGAAACATCTTCGTAGTTCTTCATTGGAATAAACATTCTTTTACCGGGCATTACTTTATTTAATACACGGTTTAAGAATGCTTTTGCCGAACCTATTGCTTGGAAGTCGCTTTTAGAAAGAACACCGCTAGCTTTCATTTCGTTAATGATCATCATTAGTTCATTAACAAGTATTGATTTGCTGCTTACTGTTTTTTTGTATTCCTCTAGTCTTGATTTAAAGTTGTTTAAATCTTCTCCGGATATTGTACCTATCTCAGCCTTTGCTTCTAATGTTTCAATTACATCTTGTATAAGAGCATCCCCTAGCTTTGCCGCAGCAGCATCTGAAATTCCACCTGCTTCCTCGATAGCATCGTGACCAACCTCGTGAACACCTACTACAGAAGCGACACGACCGGCATCACCTCCAATTTTGAGTATAACTTCTTCTACAAAATCATTAAACGTTATTGAATAACCCCCAACATTTACACCGAATTGCTGGTTGCTGCGAGCCGCCAATACTTCTTGCTTTACCTCTTCCGATGCTGTTTCTAAAAATTCGTTTAAATCTTCTTCAGAAGTTATCTCCACAAAATTATTCCCTCTGCTGGCTTTACCCAAAACTTGGTTTCGGGAAAAAGCAGACAAAAGCATAAACGCTTCTGCTTGATTTTTTGCTTCTTTAACTTTTTCTCTTACTTCTTCTTCCGGCTTACGCAGTAATTCTTCTTTTTTGTTTACAACATCATCCACCTGTGCTTGTATTTCAGCAAGTTCTTGTCTTGTTTCTGTTGTAATATCACCTTCTCCTAGCACTAATGCTTTTCTAAGCAATTTATTTAGCTCAACCTGCAACGAAGAAAGCTCCTCTAAATCCTGTGCTTCTAATTGAGAAGCATTTAATAATACGTTTGCTTCTTCGAGGTTAAGCTCGTTTAACAAATCTATTTTTTCTTGCTCTAACTTTTGGCGATCGTACTCAGACATATTAGCGCTTTCTAATTTGTCCTGAACACCCATTATTCTAGAGATGCGCTCTCCATTTCTTTTTGTAGCCTGCTTTGTTCGATACATCGCAGATAAAGAATGACCAACATTTCCAGCTGCACCTGGCCCGGAAATTGCTAGCGTAGGTAAAATAACATTTCCTAAAAAGTCTTTATCCAAACCCTCTACAACAGATTTGTCCATGTCTAGGAATTGAATATCAGAAAGATTATGGCCCATCAAAGTTAAAGTTTCCTCTATGGTTTCCATTCCGGCAACTTGACCAACCCCTCTAAGTACGCCTGCTGTTTTTCCAGCCCATTTAGCTATTACTGGATTAAGATTTTTTAACGCAGCTGGGCGCTTCATGGTTTTCATCCACTTCCCAACGTTCTGAACGCTTTGCAAACTACCAAACATTTCAGCAGTAGTTGCAATACCGCCTTTTGTAATAGAAACAAAAGCCCTTTCTATTTCAGTAACATTTAAAGCCGCACTAAGTGAATTAATTCTTTCTTCAATTGCTGATTTCTCAGCTCGCCCTTCAAATTCACCTTTATTAAGTTTATCTTGAAGCTGCTCCATTTCCGTAAGCCCGGTAACGGGATCGACTAATTTAGCCTCGCGTTTTGAAGCGTCTATGCTTTGCAGTGAGCCGCCAGTCTCCATTACAAAAAACAAACTTCCAGATAATCTAGCTGCTGTTTTTAAGGCTTGCTTTTTAGCCTCGTTTCTAACTGCAACTGTAGCTGCTCTAGTGGCAAATTTAGTTCCCTGTGCTGCTACACCTGTTGGTAAAACAACCGTTAAAATTGTAGCGGAATTGTTTAAAAGTACATCTCCTGTGTAATCAAAGAAGCCGATTTTGCCGGATTCAACGTCCCCGTATGTTTCAGGTAACGGCATTTCTTTAATACGCTTTTCTTCTAAGTTTACAGTATATTGTGTAGTACGAGCTTTAAAATTATCTAAAGCTTCTGATATTTCTTTATCGCTAGATAAATAGTTTATAAAGTCAGTGCCAAGACCCATAACGGAAGCCATTGTCCCTAATATGCCTTCTTCAAGCGCAAATCCTAGTCTACCAAGCGTAGTATAATCTTTTACCAAAGTAGACTGCAATACGCTATCTTCTATGGTTTGATTTAATAATGCCGCGTTTGTAGTTAAGCGTTCGTTATACAAATCGGTAGCTTGCGTTAAGCGCTTAGCCATATCGCCCACAACAGCCACTTCTTCCGATGCTATAAATGAATTATATTGATTTACTGCGTCTTTATACGATGCATAAACTTCGTTATATACGCTCATGTCCGCACCCGGAACTACCGCAATTCCTTCTAAAATTTCAAGTTTTCTGTCGGCAAAATCTTTTAATTCTTTTGCGCGATTTTCTACGTCTTTTTTAGTAGCGTTAAAGTCTTCTAATTCTTTATCTAAATAAGCCTTTCCTACATTTAATAATTCAGCTTCCTGCTCAATTGTAGCAAAGTTAGATTCAATTTGCTCCGCTGTAGGCATGTCAGCCTCAAGGGCATCAATAGTCGCCTGATCGTATTCTTTAGCAATTCTTTCGCCGGCTTTTTGACGTTCGGTCGATATAACATTATCTATTGTAGATGCGGGAACGTCTTCTAAGTTTAAGTTTTCAATTTGCTCGGCAGATAAAGTTAGCGAACCTTCACTAAGCCGCATAAATAAATCATACTTAGTTTGACCCAATTCAGCAAGCAAGCCCGCTTCATTAAGCCTTCTGTCATCCGGGCCGCCGTATTGTGAAAAACCTATAATTTCACCAGGTGCTGCCTCGCCGCTGATAATCGCTGTTGTTTTTATAGCGAAACTGCCGTCTTCTAATTGCTCTAAATTAAAAAACTCTTTTGCAATCGGCGCTTTTAAATCTTCAGGCTTTACAGCTGCTCTAGCGTCTAAAATTTCTCTAGCTATTGCTGGCTTAGAAAGTTTTTTATCCTCGTCTTTAAGTTGTAAATCAACCCCCGGGAAACCCGTGGATTCTCTTTTTTTCTCAGGACCTTGTGACTCCAATGAAATATCGCCCGAACTGGAATCCCCAGCGGGCGTTAATGGTTCTGGTCCCACCGTTGGAGTCTTTTTCGGTGGGTCCGTTGGCTTTCCCTCGTCTTCAATGTATTCCCATCCGTTTTGTTGAGCAAGAGTTTGAACGTCTATATCAAAATCCGCCGCAAAGTCTTCTGCTTCTTTATTGGATAGTTGTTTGTCGCCTACAACGTACATTAGCTATTATATTTTATATTATTATTTGTAGAATATGCTAGGGTTAGCAATCATAAGTTCGTCTAAAGAATCGAAATATTCAAACGTGGCAGCTTTAGCATTTAGATATTTCCATTGATTTTTCTCTCCGTCCCATTTTATACGCATTTGTTCTGGATTATCCCTTGGTCCAAACTTGAACACTTTCGTGGGCTTTGACGGTTTAACCCCAGTTCCAACGGACAGCATTTCTTTTTCAACATCGCGCATTTCATTTACGGTGTTTGCTAATTGAGGACGTATAACATTTGCAGAAGCAGCGCTGCTACTTGCTACATCTTTTTTGGCTACACCATAAATTGCGTTAACAGTAGCTTCAACCGCTTGGTCAATTGCAGCCTGCGGGTTTTCTCTGTCTAAAACTATATTCCCAAACCCTGTATTTAACGATTTAAAATATTGTTGAGAAAGTAATACCTCTAGTCTGTTAAGACCTTCGTCGCCGCTAAAATAACCTTCAGCTGTACTTCTAATATTTTCTTTTTTAGTTGTAGCTTTATCCAGCTCAGACTTAGTCATTTTACCGACTTTTTCAGTCTCAGATCCCGCCCACTCCATAAAGCCTTTACCTATATCGGTAGTGTACGGCAGCGATATATCTACAAGTCGCGTGCCGTTTTCAAATACTATTTCGCCGTCTTCAACCGTCCAGTTTGAGGTCATTAATGTATTTGCGTTTTCTATATTTTTAATGTTCCCTTCTACGGTAGCGAGGTTTCCGCTGTTCTTAAGCGCTACGTATTCTTTTCTAGCCCCTTGAAGTAGAGACAATTGTTTATGAAAAGACACAGCACTGCTCTCGGCGTTTTCCCCTATAAACCTAGCTTTTTTTATAGCCTCGGGATCATTAATTGAATATCCTTTTTCTAGTAAATTTTTACCTTCACTTAAAGCATTTTTTTGAAGAGTAAGATAGTCCGCAGCGTGTTGCATGTCTTCAGTTGTTAAGCCGCCAGTCTCACCTTTAATAACCGAATTAACGCCTTTAATGGCGTAATCACGCAAATACTTTTCCCCTTCTTTTAAAATATCTTTCGCTTGACGCTCTGCAGCTAGCTGGCGCTTTAAAGCACGGTCCATCTCTGCCTGATTACGAGCCATAGCTTTATCGTATCCAGCTCCAAACGCAGCGCCCATATTAACGCCTCCTTTAGCCGCCGCTAATTGTCTAGCGCCTTGTATTAACGTAGCATCTGCCATTATGTTCTGTATTTATCTGGATCCGCTATTATAGGGGCAACGCCACCTGCTATTTCGCCGAGCGCGCCTACCCTAGAAGCTTGAGCCATGTTTACAGCTTGATATGCTCCAGCTAATTCCGCTTGAGACATTCCTAGCTGAGTGCCAAGCATTTCGCCTTCCATCTGTCTAGACGTAAGCTCGCCCTGTCTTTCCATTTGCTGAATAGACATTGCACCACGCGCTTTCATTCCTTCAATATTCGATTCCTGTAAGCCAAGTGATGCGGCTATTTGCTGAGATCCTTGCGCTTGTTGGTTTGCTAACATTTGTGAAAAAGCGGCAATACCAGATCCGCTAGCGGAAGCCTTGCCTGAAGCCATTATATCCGCTAAATTTTGAGATTGAGCCTGCTGTTGAAACTGAGCTGCCGTCTGATTTACAGTAAGGTCTTCGTATGGGTTTTCCATATTTGCGAAAACATTACTAAAATCTTGCGAAGTATAGTCAGCCATTGCTGCATCATAAGCACTCTGTGCTTCGTCCCTGCGCTGCAGTCTTTTTCGACCTCCGATAAAGGAAGCTCCAAATTCTACAGCTGGTCCCGCGGCTGCGGCTAACACTGCCGTTAATAGTGACATATTGAATTAATTTATAAGTTATTATTACGTATTATTCGCTGCTGATAAATATTTCAGAGTTTACAGCGAACAGCTCTTTCTTCTCTCCGCTAGTAACAGAAAGCTCTACATCAGCATAATAGCCTAGTAGCCCAGACGTATTAACACGATTGTCTTTAACAAAGAACATAAAGTCTTGGTCTTCCGGGTCGTCCACTGTTGGGTCGTCGTTATTAACTGTTATTGAATTCTCTGTTATGGCTAAACATTCGCCAATAAGTATTACATCTTCAGCTTGATCTTGGTAGTAAACCGTATCGCCGATTTGCAAAGAAGTATTTACTCCGTTTGTTAAGCCTAGCTCAAAAGCGTTACCGATAGCGTTTACATAGTCAACTTCACCAAGACCTTGAACTGAAAACTCTTTAGTGTTCAATGTGCCTGTTTGATTCTGGCTATCCCATGTATCGTTGACCCCTTTAATAAAGTTAAAGTATATACCTTCTTTTTTCTTCCAAGAATCTATAGTTCCTTCTTGTTCGTTTGTTGTAATAGAAGCTGTCCATCCAGCGTCTCCTTCGTACGACAAAGTCTTAAAGTTCTTAATGCTTGTCGGGGCATCATTGAGTACAGGTGTGACAGTTGTCGATTGTTGTGCGCCATAAAAGTTTGCTCTTGTACCATTAGAATGTTCCCAAATCTCGCTGTTTTTAAAACTGTAGTATTCGTTATTCAATGAAATTGCAAACTCAGGAGCATAGGTTAGCCTTGTTGACCATCCATCAACTCTTTCTTTAAACGATGTTTGCTCATTGCCAATCTTAATATTGTATGAACCCGCACGTTCGTCATATGAGCCGATTAGAGTGCCTGTGGCGGACTTTAATTTATCTTGGAAGTAATCAGACATTCCTTTGTCTGCAATCTCCGTAATGCCGTCCCTAGATAGTCTAATGACGGTGCCGCGAGATTTATCTGTAAAGTAGGCTCTGAATCCATACGATGCAAATGACTCTGGATTTTTAGATATCCCAAACTCTCCTACATATGGCATTGATTGGCCTAATACATTTTTGTTAGCGGTAACATTAATACTACCATCTGCATTATACAGTGCGTCTTTGTCAGCTAGGATTCTAAAGCACTTGTCCTCGCATAAAGCGATTAAGTCAGTGTCTCTAGCGTGCAGCTTCTGTATTGTGCCGTAAACAGGGTTCAAATCTTTAGTTATGTTCTCTGCGATAAGGAATTGGTTGGTATTGTTAATTCCACTAATAGAATTAAATATACCGCTGAATATCATGCTGGAACCGCGTCTTTCCTCTTCGTAAGGCGTTTCAAGCGTTGAAGATACTCTAACCCCTTTGCCAATTCTTGGCGCGTTAAAATCATCTCTAATACGATCAGACTCAACCCCATTGCCAAACGAGTAACAGTTCCACCAGTTTAAAGCTACAGTATTACTTAAGTTAGCAATTGCTAATGCATCGCTAGCTTCGTAGTAAATATCCAAATCTGCTAAATCCGCAGGCTCTGTTTCGAATATACCTGGGTCTCTAGTAATAAACGTACCTGTTCCCTGTAAATCTAATATTTGAAGTCGTTTTGGCGTTCCGCTAAGTGTATCGCTGTAATTTCTATCAATAGTAACTTGCTTTACATTAAAGCCAAACGTTTTTGATCCAATTATCCTAGTGTAAGACGATTTCGTAACATTAGTAACGGTATATACCTCGCCGTTGTTTCCATTCCTTTTAAATCTAATTTTAGCACCTATTTCAACCGCATTAAACGTCGATGTAGTTAAGGTTGAACCAGTCGGGAAAGCGGAAGAAACTAATGTGAAGTCAGAGAATCCGTCTGCCGGTGTATTTATTGGTACTGACGGGCTTGCATTGGTATCTCCGAAAGCTAAATAATCACTCGCAGAGCTAATGCCAGCCGGCATGTTCTCATATAAGTCATTATTTCTTGTTTGCACAGAAACTCTAAAATTAGCACTATTTTGCGATGGTAATTCAACATTTGTTATAAAAGCAGAATTCCTAGGGATTTTAACAAAAAATCTACCCTGAAATTCAGGTAAGCCTTCATTAACATTTTTATATAAAGTAGCACTAATTTGTGTTTCCGTTGTATAAGTCGTAAGCCAAGTATCAGCATCTGAAATGCCTTCTGCTAATATAGCTTCAAAAACAGCGTGCGACGGGCTGCCGTGCGCATCTATCTCCCCATTAGGCCCTCCTTTTATTATTTCATACCTCTTAGATATTTGGGTGTCTGTATAAAATTGTATACTGTCCGCACTGTTAAATTCTTTATGAAATTCCGGTATTATAGAGTATAAACTAGCATGGAATGTTATTTTTGAATTACCTAAAACAAAATTACCTGCGTCTACATATATACCAGAGGTCGCTACAGCTGTTGGCAACGAGCTTATAAACTCAGGTGCCTCATTGTTTATTTCTAATATTTTATATTTATTTTCAGCTACTACTGGCACGTCGGCACCGTGTTGCTTTTTCAAAAATATATATTCACCCTCTGAAATTTTGTTTCGTTCATTAGAAGGAAAACTTAGCCATACGTTACCGTCCTGAGCGTCGTAAACACGATCAAGCACTAAGTTATAATATTCGGGTGACGGATCCTTTACATAATATTTGTAAGCCGACGCCCAGCTTGGTGCAGTTGACGATACACTGGCTGTTAAGGCATTGCTATTGGCAGATTTAGTGGGGAGAACATTTTGCGCCCCGTCTTTATTTGTAAATACAGGTGACTCTCTATTAAACTTATCTATAAATGTTACACCTATCTGATATGTTCTATTAGACTTTACAGATTCTTCGCCTAATAAATTTGCAGCGTGAGCTGTATTAATCTGCCCTCCTACAAGGCCTATAGTATCGTCTATAGTATAGTTTTGCAAGTAATTCCCGTAGACTACTCTATTGCCAATAATCTCTTGTGCCTTAGCTTTACGCGGCACATTGTCCCAAGGTCTTAGTAGCTGTGTGCTTTCAATTACATTACCAAGAAGCTCTGTTGTAATAACGAATGAGGTTAACGCTCCATCGCTTAGCTTAAACGCCTCAAGGTTGTATATATTGTTCGATGACACACCCTTGTAAAGCACCTCGACATCAACAACATTAGCAGGAGGTGTTTCAAAGTTACTAAGCGTTATTTTGCGCACAAAATTATTCATGCCTAGGTTGTGCGCCTCTACAGTGTCGTAGTCGAATTTATTCGGTACAAACGCAGCTTCAGAAAAAGGTGCATATGTAGAGTATTCTCCGTCTGAATATTTCCATCTATATGAAAATCTAGGAAAGTCATTTTGGAAAATAGGCTCCTCTTCGATTAAAAGCATTTCCCATGCCAACTCTAAATTTGGTACATCAGATGAAATACTAACTATTGTTAAATCCCCTTCTGTATATTGCCCAGGAACTTCAGGGGCCACTAAATTTGATAATGTACCTACTACTTCAAAATCATCTGTAGTATTATCAGAATTTATTATTTTGGTTGTTAATCTAACATTTTTACCATTAAAGCTAGAGCTAGGCGCAACAAATGGCGCCCAGCCTATAGCTACTACACTTCCCACAGGTAGTGAATAAAAACCGCCGGTACCTGTATTAAAATTAACAGGAACTGTAGTTACAGGAGTAACGCCTGTTCCGTTCCCACCAACCAGCGAAGGTTCAGCTAAAACTGAAGTCGCTTTAGTCGGGGACTTAAGTATAACAGTAATGTCTGATTCAACAAAATCTCTGCCGTATACTTGTGTCTTTGTATTTAATACATTGCTAGGTTGTGTACTGCCGGCTTTAAACCTGCTTATGTTTATCTTCTTTGGCTCAGAGTTATCATCTGTCCAAAACAACATGCCGTCAAGTATGTTAACACCTGTAATAAGGTTAGATGCGCTAAAGTCTAATATGCTGCCGGTATCAACAAGCACTGGGGTAATTACGTTTGCCGACTGATCGTACTCGAGTATAGCATCGACACCATCGCTAGTTACAAACCAATATATTTTTTCATTCTGGCTATCGCGAACTACACCAATACATTCGGCATTAGTTAACCCAAAGTTAGAATTCCATGTTCCACCTCCGGGTTTATTGTTCTTCTTAGTATTACCTAGTATATTTTCAACAGCGCCTACATCAGAGCCTTCAGAAGTGCTTATCTGAATATTCTGAGCATCGCGATATTGCCCGTTGGGTACCAACCTTTCATCAAGGTCTTTATTCATTTTACCCTGGACAAATGTATGCTGCAGTTTAGCCATATATTAGTGTTTAATCCACTTAGATTGATTTCTCATTACTTGGGCAAGCTCGGATATTTTAAGATTCGACATGCGCAGTTTAGCGTTACGCTTAGCGGCAACCATCTCTTTCTTAAAGCGGTTAACTTGGTATTCAGGAGTATTTGCCCTTGTAGCTAGAACAGCGTGAGCAATGTATCTATAGATAGCCTCTTCAGCTAATTTGTGTACGCGCATTTCGGCATCTGTACCTAATCCGTCGCTAATGTACTTAAGTGTTACAATCTGACCAGATAGGTGTGAGCTGAAGTGTACAATGCCTTTTAATTTGTCGATATAGAATACGCCATTAGATTGAGCATGTTCAGGGCTAATCCCGTAGCGTCTTCCATATCGGTATAAGTTGAATAGCTCGCTGTCTGTGAGGTCGTTAGCGTTATTTACATTATTTGATTGGTCAACACCTGAAGCTTTATAGCGCTCCCATGTGGTTGATTCATCGGCTTCTATGATCTCACCGTTGTTGTCAAATAAGTATTCGTAGTTGGCATCTTGAGTAATAGCTACTGGATTAGAAGTGTCTCGCGTTGGATACAATATTCTTTCAAGACCTCTGTCGTCAATGTAAGAAAACTTAACGTAGTTAACGTAGTCTTGCGGCAGTATCATGTTTAACGCTGGGCCAACTTCTACCTCTTGTGCTTTTTCAGATGGGAATACATCGAAGCTAAATTCCTGAATTGCTCGCTTAGCATGGAACATTACGTCCGTACGCTTGATCTTGCTGATGATTTTATCTTCACCAACATAAGCAATCATAAAGTTTGTTATAATATCGTCGAGGCTAGCAAACTGGTAGTCGCCGTAGTTTTCGTCTCCACTATTCCAAATGCCATCGGCACCGTCATAGTATTGTTCGTTAGTTTGATTTATCAGCCCCATTTATTAAGATTTTTCTTGTTGAGTGTTTTTAGCTTCTTCTTGAGCCGCGATTTGATACACCTGCAGCTCTTTAGTTGAAATACCTGCAAGCTCTAGTATCTTCATCACTAATTCTGTTTCTTCAGAAGGATGCAATTCAAAGTTAGTCGAATTTGAAGCATTGTATTGTGCTTCACCAAGCACAGTAGTGTAAGCCCAAGATACAGTAGCAGGCTTTTTAATATAATTACACGTTACCCCTGTAGTTAATTCGGTATCACCGTATACTTTATAACCGTTTGCACTTGCGATAAATACAGGGCGTGCATTTGAAGGCTTAGTTAGCGGAGATGCATTGATATATAAGAACTCGTTGTTATTAATGCGCTCTACCTCTTTGCCTCCATAAATAACTGTACCAATACGGTATAAATTATTTGGGGCTGACCAATAACCACCAGCGTAAGTCATTGCAGCCGTAACTTCAAATAAGTTTATTTTTTCGTTTAGGATGTTGAGCATATCAGAGTACTCGGTATCATTACCGTGTAGACGACCGAACTGATTGATGTCGTAAAAGTATTGCTCAAAGATATCTAGCTGCGCTTGATTGGCAAATAGATTGAACTCCTGAGGCGTAACATATCCCCTTTGTTCTTTGTTGAGTATCGCTAATACTCGTTGATAAACAGTGTCTACGCTTACGCTCATAGTTTTATGTGATTAAAGTGGAGGCTACCTCAGTAACCCCCACTATTGTTTTATAATCGTTTTTCAATTGTATTCAGAACTTCCATCCCTTCATCTGTTTTGAAGTAAGCTGCAAGTGCTGAGTATGGGTGCTCATCAAAAGGCACCGTCATTAGTTTTCGTCCAGTACTAGCGTAGCTAAACGTTCGGTTGTCTTGCGACAATTCAATCAAACCTTGTTCCGTTGCTTTAATCCCGATGTTACGTAAATGTACGTTTTCATCATTAGCTAGTTCTATGAACAATTCTGGATTACGACGGGCAAACACAAGGAGATCACGTTTAAGCTCCTTAGAACTCATCTCAGATACCTTAGAACCCAATTCTACGCGCAAGATTGCTTCTGCTTCGTCAATATCCATTGCTTTTGCAGCATTCATTGCATCAAGCTCTAATTCAATCCAGCCTACTTCGTTTTCAGCAATTGCTTCAGGCTTGTATTCTTCAATAACGCCTTTAGCTGTGAATGGATGGTATAGAGATAGTAGTTGTTGTAACACTACATTTTCTTTTGGCACGTTCAATACACCGTTTCTAAATACGATGCGTCCAAGTGTTGCAGGTCCTTCTTGCTCATCAACAAAACAAGAACGCTGATTTGTAGCGTACCTAATTTCGCGCTGATAACCTTTTTCTTCGTCAAACCAAAGCAAAGGTTTTTTAGCTGAATGCACTGCAGGTAGTGTAAATACCAAAGGCTTTTTACGGCCTGTTAATTCGTATAAGCGGTCTTTATATTCCCACTTTGGTTTTTTAGGAGTAGGAGGCGTTACCTCGATGTTATCAAACGATGCTACTGGAGCCTCTACTGTAGTTTCTTTTTTAACCGGAGCTGTTTTTGCCGCGGGTTTTTTAGCTGTTGCCATGATATAATAAGATTAAATAAATAAAAGAATAATGCCCCCGACCGAAGCCGGGGACAATATTATAAGCTTACTTCAACAATACGAAGTTGTTAGCTGCTTGTACACAAAGTGCACGCTCAGACAAGAAGTGTACGTTCATCTCATCAACTGCGCTAGTGTAGTTGCCACCAACTGAACCAGTAATCCAAGACTTCATACGACGATCTTCTGCTTCGTTAGCACGGTAACGGATGTGCAAGAATGGGCGAGAAATGTTCGTACCCAATTGCTCATCGTATACAGTAGAAGTACCAGCAGGAACAAGAACACCTTCGATATCGCCGATAGCTCCGCGAGTAGTTGAATCGTTCAAGTATTTCCAGTCAGTCTTGTAGAAGTCGTAAGAACCGCGACGGAATCCAGAGAATCCTAGGTTCAGCGCCATGTCTGAGAGTTGTCAAATACCCCGTAAGAAGTACCACCCGCTCCGTAAGAGTTTTGCTTAGCAAGCATGTTGTCGATGCCCAATGAAGTTGAGCGATCCAAGAACAACATGTTTTCTTCGATAGCTCCTTGCTTGTCAAGTTCAGCTAGGATTTCGTCAAATTGAGCGAGACCGTTAGCTCCACCGAAATCTGTAGCGTTGTAAACCAAACCGCGAGTTTCGATAGCTTCGAACATACCTTCAGAACCTGTAATGCCTGTCGCGATATTATCTGCACCTGCTTTTTCAGTTTCAACCATGCTCATTTCCAAGTAGTCTTCGAAACGTAGACGAGCTTCGTGCTCAGACTTCAAGTACCACAAGTAACCGCCAGTACCAGCTTCAGTAGTAACTTCAACCCAACCAATTTGAGCAACATCAGAACCGTTCACATTGTACTTGTCGCGCAAGATGATTGGCTTGTTCTCAAAAGTAGTGAAAGAAGAGTCAAATGAGTTACCTACATCGCCAGATCCTTTAGCATACTCAGAACCGAATACAAAAATGTTTAATGTTCCATCTTGACCTCGAAGTGCAGCCGGGAGAACAGCGTTTGTTTCACCGTATACTTTGATGTTTACAATCTGAGTAGACGTATCACCATCACCACTTGTGTAAGTACCTAATCCGTCAACACGCGCTTTCGCTGTAACAGTACCGTTAGAGATAACCAAAGTTTGGCCTACATTTACAAGGCCTTTGTAAGTAGTGCTAGTTGGCAATTTGTCAATTGTGATAGTAGTACCATCAGAAGCCGAATCAACGCCATCGTATGCGATGTGCAAACGGCCTTGTTCAGACCATACAATGCGGTCAGAAGCCATTGGCATTTCAGCACCAACCATACGTAGGAATCCACCTACAGTACGCTTTCCGTAGCGCTCTACTTCCTTTTCGTAAACTTCAGGAAGAAATTGTTGTGTAAAGTCCATGTCAGCCACAGACAAGTAATTGTCCCCAAACAATCCTTTAACAGGACGTGGAGTAAGATGCTGTAGTGCAGCACCAGTGTTTGCTAAAGCCATTTTTAATTATTTTTAAATGGATTATTATTTTCTAAACTTAACCTTGAGCTTAGAAGTGCTTTGCCCACTATCAACTGCGCGTATTTTCCACCCGTTAGATGCCGTTACTTCTTCGTGAACCCCTCTCGGATTCATACTGACATTCTTCGTGCGCGCCATACTTTCTTTTACTGCATCAGCTTTGCCTTGCTCGTAAAAGTGTTGTGCAACTTGATCAGCGTTCATAGCTGTGAACAGCGATTTATGATAACCCCTGGCGTCTTTCATTTCCCCCTTTTCATCCAAGAACTTCTTGATAAAGTTGTTAATGTCACCCTGAGTCTCTTTAACCTCTCTAGCGTTGTTAACCTTAAAGCGGTACTTCTTGTCTCCAACTGAATAATCGAAACCTTCGAATTTTTCGTTAAACACTTTCGCGCTTTCTTGTTTAAACCTGCTAGTTTGTCGTTCAGCAACTTTTGCAGCCTCTTCACTCTCTTTATTATAGCGATTAAAAAACTCAACCGCTTTTTGCTGTTCTGGATTCAATTTTGAACCCATCTTAATTTCATCGTAGTACTTAGACTTTAAACCGTCTAAATAGTTTTTTGCATTTGCTAATGCTTGCTTACGTTCTACCTTCTTGCGACGGATTTCGCGTTCATCGTCTAAGTCTTCATCAAAAGAAAACTTATCTTCCATCATAAACTCAATGTCATCAGCATCTAAATGCGGATTTGCGTTTTGATAGTATTCACGAAGCAACTGGTCTTCGTTTAACGATGCGTAATCTGTATTAAGGCGAACATAGTCTTCAAGACTTCCCCCTGTTTCATTCATAAAGTCTACAACCTTTTGAATGTTTTCAGGTAGTTCTACACCTGTCACGGCTGATTCAGCAATTGCTTCCGCAACCTCTTCTTGTAACTCATCTGTTACTTCTTCAACCTCTTCGTCTGTAATTTCACGAAGTACTGGTTGCTCTACTTCTTCTTGAACAGGTTGCTCATCTTGAACGCTGACCTCTTCTTCTCTGGTAGGTTCTGCAATTGACTCTTCGACGTCTTGCTCTGGTACTCCTTCGCTAACTGCGGGTTCGTCGCGTACAGGAACCTCATCTGTGCTTTGCTCTTGAACGGCATTTTGTCGTAAGTCTAATTTAATGGTGCCATCGTCATCGACGCTAGCTACCGGGTTAGTAATTTCTTCACTCATGATAAGATATTATATAATTATATGTAGTTATTATTACTTAGGTTCAAAAGTACCTAAACCGAATCCACCGCCAAGTATATCATTACCAGAGGATTCGAAGTTCTTTGGACCTGATTGACTCTGTCTTTGTTCAATCAGTTCGCTTTGTTGTGTTGCTTGAAGCTTAGTTCTTTCGTCCTTACGGTCTTCTTTCTGTGCTTCTTTTTGCTTCTGACCATCAACCTCAATGCCTTTAAGCTGCATGTTATATTGGAATTCCAATTCCATAAGCTCTTTCTTAGCGGCAATCTCTTGTTGCATTTTCTGTTGCTCAAGCTGTGATTTAAGCTGCTCAAGCTGCGCTTTAGTTTGGAACAACGCTTGGTCTTTCTGTACTTCAGCCTGTGCCGCAACTTGTTGTGCTTGTGCATTCGCTTGTGCTTGTGCTTGGATGTTCTGCTGTTGCATCATCTGATCGCGCTCAAGCTTCTTCTTACGGCGTAGCTTCAATAATTGATTAGCTAGCTTAAGGTTCTTAACTTCACGAATATCTATCGCATCTTCTAAATCAATAAGCCCAGCCGATAAAGCTGTTTGAATATTGTTTTCAAGCATGCCTTTTTCTTCGTCATCTGGTGACAACTCAAGCATAATACCAAAGTCGTACAGGTGCAGCTCCGTTAATTCGCTTAGTGTAGCTACATTGAATCCACCAATCTTTTGGATGAATGCATCACGCGATGGACTGTACTCTAATATATCAGATATTCTTAGCGACAAAGATTCTGCAACGTCTGCTGTTAAGAACAATCCTGAATCTAAAATGTGGCGTGTAGCTGTATTTGAATTTGCTGCTGCAAGTTTTTGTACACCTACTAATGCTCTTGAATCAGGTGTAGAACCATCACGAGCTTCATTAAGACCCGTAACGTCACGAATCATCTGCAAGTAATAGTTATATGTCTGAATAAGAGTTTGCAGTTTCTGACCGCCCGCACCAGTCTGTAATGGCTGAATAGGCACTTTACCAGGGTTCATATCACCCTCTTGTGTAAATGAGCGGCCAATAACAGAACCCGTTTGGAAGAACATATTAAGTGCTTCTTGCGGGTTGTAGTTTGTGCCATTACCTAAATCAATTTCAGCAAGACCATCAGCATCCATGTATACCCCATCAGGCATCATCTTAGCTAATACTTGCTGCATCTTTAAGTGTGTAAGCTGAACCATATCAGCAAAGCCAGTACAACGGCTTACGATAGATTCGATACGACCTTTATACATTCTAGGCGCTACAATACTGTAATTCATTTTTACTTTATTGTAGTCGCTCTTAGGACGCATCATGTTCTCAGCGATGCCCCATTCTAACAATGTGCTTGTACCTAGAATCATTGCACCTTCGTAAAGCACTTCTAATGAGCGAGATGCTTTAGCAAACCCTTCAGCATCAGCTGGCGGATTAAACTGGTCGTCGCGCAAGATTACTTTTTCAGCACCTGTAGCTGTTTCTTTAATCTTATATACTTCGTTCATGTACGTCTTGTAATTAAAGTACAATACTTGAACGGTATTTGAATCGTAGTAGTTATCGTTTACCTCGCTTCTATTCCATCCACCTGTTAGGTTCTGTGAACCCTGGCCTTTGATCTTGTCAAGGTCTTCTTGTGTAAGATTAGGATAGCGCTTCTTAAGTTCGCTTATTGGAATAGTTTTAACTTCCCCAACATAATAAATGTCTTCGAAGTATGGCGACTCTGTATAAGAGTATACTAGGTTTGCTGGATCAACGTACTCAACCAATACACCTTCAGATTCTGAGAACGTATTCTTTACAGCACCAATACCAATAGTTGTTAAATCGTAATATACACGTCTTTTAATAAGGTCGTAGTTATTACCATCTAACAATGTGTTTATCGCAACCTCTTCAGCAATTTCAATTCCTTGCTTGTAGCTAAGTTGCATGTGTAGTTCGAGCTCTTCTTTAGATTCTGGTAAAGCTGCTGGATCGTTCTCGTAAAGATTGATTCCAAATGCTTCTGCTGCGTAATCGTTAAGCTCTTTAGTTTGCATGTCTCTAATAATAGAATCCATATAAGCCGTACGCTTTTCAACGCCGTATGGGTCCTGAGAGAATGCTTTAATATCAAATGTTCTATCCGCAATACCGTTAACAACAATATCAACGAACTTAGACAATATAGGTACAGGCTTCCAATCAAGATTCAAATATGATAGGTCGCCGTTAATTGAAAGCTCGTCTTTATACTTCTGAATTGGCTGCTCGCCTCTTGCATACAAACGTAAGCTATGGAAGCTGTCTTGGTTGCTTCTGAACCTTACGCTCCCTTGGTTGCCGTTAAACCATTCGTTTTGAATGGCGCGGCCTACCTGTAAGCCGTACTCTCGCGACATCTTTTCCTGGTCGCTAGCCACTTGGCTTGGGAAAAAGTTACTTACAACTGCGTTAGCCATATTGTTATTTTATTATTTTTGAAGTGTAACCGTCCTGACTGTATCTAGCAATCTTTAGGTTTAGTTTTGTTTTCTGTTGTTCCCCGATCGGTTTGTATAGGTCCTTATGACATGCCATAATAGCAAGGCCAGAGCTGATAGAAGCATCATATTTCGTTCTGTTGTTCATATCAAACTTGGACCAATCGTTCAGTGTATCGTTAAAATACATAGTACCGTAGTTGCCTTCTTCTATAAGACCTACGTGATTCTCAATGTACATTTCAATTGCAGCAGCGTGTGCTTGCTTCATATCCATGCTTGAGTTAGGGATTCCACCTATCTCCTTTTCAGTTACGGAAAGCTTATTCCATAATCTGTCAGGTCGGTTCATTGAATAACCGCGGTATCCTCTCCTCTTAAAGTGATACAGCAACCTAGGTTTGTTATTCTCAGCAAGTATGGGCATTCCGTAAAAGACACATGCCATAAGCACGTCTTCAAAGAATATCTCAGCTGTCTGAGGCCTAGCAATGTATTCTAAAAAGAATGTACTAGGCGGCGCATCTTCCATTGTAAACTTGGTAAGTCCGTGTAGTGCACCTTTAGAGCCCCTGCCATCTGTCGTTCCTGAAATATCGTAACTATCACAGCCAAAAGCACCAACGTGTTCATTGCCTGGATATTTAATACCGTTCTTTACTATGTACTTGTTTTGTAGGTTTAGAGGCGGAATCCACGATACGTTAAAACGACCGTTTGGATTAGGCATAAACACTACTTTGGTGTCTTGAACACCGTTCTCCCACTGAAAACTCCCGCGTGTTACAGTATTAGTATTACGCAGGTCAGCGTTATAATCAATTTGCTCGTAAATTTTAGTTAGGTTAAAAATACTATTTTTACTTTCATCCCTAAACGCGTGGTCTGTGGTACGAGGGAACTGGCGGTAGTATTCGTTCAAACCGTCCTGGTCGCTTTTAAGACCATCAACTTCGTTCTCCCAGTAATCTATAACCCCAACTTCTATAAGGTCGCCATGTGGTCCGTAAACAGCCTCTGTGGGCGTATTAAAGACCGGAATACCGTACTGGTCTATAAAACCTTCGTAATTCCATTCCATTGGAATGAAAAGACTGTACAATCCCGATCGTGTTTGACCGTTGGCATTTCGTTTAGTTACATCCGAGTCTAAATATAACTTTTTAAAGTTGTCTCCACCTTTATCTAACGAATTTGATGTACTTCCCATCATGCACTTACCGATAATACGAGAACCTAGACGCAAACAAGTTTTTGTTACACGCCAGTTGTTCAAGATATTATCTGGTCTTTCCCACTTACCACTTTCATCGTGGATAAGTAGCTTTAGCTTTTCACCATCGTATGAGTTGTCACCGGTATTCTTCCAGTCAATCGTAGTATCAAGACCTTCTAGCTGTTCACGCTGCTCATTGCCTTGAATAGACTTACGTGTTAGCTTAGATGCCGGAACACGATACGCAAGTTCGGTTTTCGGTCGGTCCATACCATCTTGTATTGGACGGAAGAAAAACGGGTAGTTGAGGGATATTGGTACAACTTTATCGGTAAACATTTTTTTAGCATCACTACCTGATTTAGATAGGATACCGAATCGTGCATCACTTGAGATGGTTGCTTGGTTGACGGTTTCACCTGATGCCATAAACGAGAATCCACTCCGTCTGTTTTTAAGATAGCACATTCCGTAGCATCTTGTATCAGCTTTACAGGCTTCCCAAAATATGAAGAAGAGTCTGTTTGCTTCGCGGTAGTCTGGGTTTCCGACATCAATCTTGCTCCACTGCAAGTACATGTAGTGAGTGCCAGTGATATAAGTAGGAATCCCCTTATTATAAAACCAGAAACCGTTATCACGTCGGTTAAACTCTTCGTCGATATATCCTTCCCACTTAGCCTTAAATTCTTCAGGAAGATTTTTCCAATCGAATATAGTCTTAACATTCTTTAATTCTTTTGGATACTCGGCTACCGTCCATTTGTTTGCACCCTTCTTTAAATCTTTAGGTGCTGGAGGTAACGCAATGGTAAGATTCTGTATTTCAATAATCTCACCAATCTCTCCTGTTCTGCTAATTACAACAAGGTCATGCTCTTTGTTATAACCGTATTGCCATTTCTTACCTTTATTGTATCGATGTATTGTGGTAAGTTTTACAGGTTCTACGGTTTTAACTAAATTCTGTTCGTACATCATTTAGACCTTTTTTCTGCAAAACCTTTAAACGCTTCTTTCTTGTCTTCCGCTGGGCGGTTTTCAAGTATGCGTTCTTCTTCTTGTATTCTATTTAATATTTCAAATGCATCGAATATCGCGAGCTTCTTTGTAGCAGCTGCGTTCTTTAAACGGTCGGCCGATACATCATCTTCTGTATTGGTGATGATTTTCTCTTCAGCGACTTTGATTAATTCATCAACAGCCTTGTACCCCGAGAGGATTATATTCCTCTTCATCTCCTTGATATTCATACTCGATTGTGATTTGATTGACGGGTACACGATACAATCGTTGACCCTCTATATTAAATTCATATTCCATACCAGGCTTAAAGCCTACGAGTGCTCCTGATTCAAAACCGTCGCTAGCATATTTAATAATACCTATTGCTGGTTGTTCTTTGTGTAAAGAGAGTGACTTTTCTTTTGCTTTGATAGGTTTGATAAAACAATATCCGTCAAGCGCTTGCCATTCTTCGTCGCGTTTGTATGCGTAAATCTGGTCTGGTTGCACAAAGAATGTGTCTTCCTTATAATATGCCTTAGAGTTCTTTTCTTTGCCTCTAATGTCGCGAAAACGTCTAAATACGTTATGGTGAAGAATTACTTCATCACCAGGCTGTATCTCTGTCTCTACAGCTAAAGGCACGTTACTGACGACGCCTAATCTGCTGGTGTATTCGTGATTTTGTACTTCTGTGTTTAACAGTAATTCCTTACCGTCAATTTCTTTCTTTGATGTTGACCTACCGTGCTTTGGAGACACGATAAAATTAAATATGCTTTGCATCACCAATTAAGATCGTATTCAACAGATACTGCCATGTTTTTGTTAAAGTCTTTCCATGGCATCACGTTATCTTCCTTCTGAATATAGATAGAGTACTTGTCTTCCTCTTCTATAATGTTAACTATGGTATGACCGCCATACACTTCCTGTCCAACAGAATAGTGCATGGCGTCATTTTTATAGTCCTTGCCGATACTAATCTTCCTGATTATCTGCATCGGTAATCTCTCCGGTAGTTAAGTTGACAGTTACGTTGCCGTAAGTATTCTCCAGCTCAATTTGTGTTTCCTTAAGCTTTTTGATTAGCTCGTCAACTTCTTTGATAAGACCTTGCTTTTGCATCTCTACACCGCCGATTGTCGCTTGACCTTCGTTGATGGCGTTGACTAATGTTTGTAGCGTTTCTAGTTCTTTTTCTGTTACTTTTTTCATTTTATTTGATTTGTTATAAGTTATTATTACCTGTAATTAAGGTAACTCAAGTTCCTCAGGCTCAGGGGGATTGCAATATAAGCTGTCTGGAAACAACTCGCAATACTTTGCTGCATACTCGTCTCTAGAGCTTGAACTACCAAAGTTGTGAATGCCTAGTGGCGTTGGCCAGACGATGTTCGGTTCCCAAGAAGCCAAAGGTTCTCCTTTCCAAAGTACATCAACCGCATACTTATCAGAAAGCACCGGAGGTGTAACCTCATTACCTTCCTCATCATAAGTACCCGCTGTCTTTACAATGTAGCCTAGCCTTACAATAGAGTGGCCGTGGATTGGGTTTCCCTCCTCATCGTGAGGGAGTGCAGCAATGGCGGCATCTGCGGCCGCTTCATTGGTAAATTCGTATTTTCTTGTGTACTTCATCTTAAAGCGTTGTTAATGTGATACAATCGGCATCGGATAGGGCTTCGGGGAAATAAAGTAATTGCTTTAGTTTAACTGAATTTGTTTCAAAATTCATATTTGTAACCCTTGTAACATCAAAAGTCTCGTCATCCGTCAGCGGCCCGTATTTTGTCGTGTTTCTAAATCCCGTCAAAGATGTGCCGTTGAATACAATAGCAAATTTATAGGTTGAACCGATATCGGTATTTGCGTTAATCAAAAACGCTCCTTTGTTGTAGAAATAGAATTTAACGCCATTATTTTCAATATAAATAGCCATCTGCAAATTATCCGTTGCGCTTCCATAACGGAAGACTGCGGCCGCACCCGAAGAACGATGTCCCAAATCTTCTATTTCAAAATAGATAGTCCCTTGTGAAGAATCTGTAAAAACGCCCGTTAGGTCTTGCGTTCCGCTAAACTCATCCACCCCCCTCGTAACGCTCCCGCCCGAATGGTTCGGAATGTAACTTGTGGGATAGGAGGCTCCCGTACCCGCTTGAACATCTTCCGCTTGGAATCCCCAAATATATACACCTTTAGAAATATCGCCAGAGTATGAATCGGAATCGTCTGCGTCTGCTACTTTAATCTCAAAACTTGCGTTATCCGTTGCTAATGCTTCACAAGTTGCAATACAACGATACCACCCATTTGCATAGGGTTTAATATCCGCAACGATTGTTGCGGCTTTTGTCGCTACCGCTCCCGTGCTTAAATTAAAATAAACCTTATCATTTGCGTAGGTTGCGTTATTGAACACAAAGTCTAAAGGCAATAAAGTCTCTCTTAAATTCGGGCCGGGCTACCCGTTTTTTAGCAAATACTGAAATTGTGTAATCTTGGGCAAGCGGTTACTGGAATGCCGTTGTATTCAATCGGTGTTTCTCCGTTTTGTTGCCGGTCTCACTAATTTAGTGCGTTTGTTAAACCTTCGGGGCTTGTTGTTGTGTTGGTATCAATAGTGGTTCCGCTTGTTGTAAATCCACTACCAAAGTATTCCGATTGAGACGCTATATTTCTACGACTCGGTTCAAGTAAAAGACTCGGACAAGTCGCACCCCCCGAATAGTCAAAACGGGGTTCTTGCTCTAACAATCCCGCCTTTCCCGTTGTCGCTCCCGATTCTATGTAATCCGTAGCGGCCAAGCCGACTTCGTATTGTGCTTGGAAAATGTGAACAGTTCCGGCAACCCCGAAGCCGTCTCTTATTTGAGGAAAGGCTTGTGTATATCCAACATTTGTACGAAACAATTCAATTCGTTGCCAAGTAGTGGTTAGCGTTATTGTTATAGGGGAACCCGAAATTGTTGTATAAAACTGAACATCTCTTGTTCCGCTTGGGACTCTTGCGTAAATACTAAACACATAAACGCCACCATCCGTAATGCTAACTTGTTGTTGAATACGACCGCCAACTGTGCCGTCATAATTCAATTCCCAAGCATCATTGCCCCCGTTAGGGTCGGATACCCTCCCGCCCACTGTAGCGCCGTTGGATACAGTCCAAGTCGTATCAAAATTATTTGATTGCTTCAAAAGATTCTCCCGCCCTTTCTCAATCAATCCAGTAGGGCCTACACGAGTAGCCGTAAGGTTTGAAGTTCTTGAAAAGGTGAAGTCTCCACTTCCGTCTGTAGGTTTTATACTGTATGCTTTTGTCGGCTTACTAGCACCCGCTGAGGCGATGTAGGCTAATGACGCTGCACTAAAAAAACTTTCTATAGCCATATCTTAAAATTATGGATTGCTTGTTAAATAATTTAAGTCTGCCTTAAGACATGCTAAAGACTCTACGGTACCACCATCTGCGGTAACTCTTGCGTTAAAAGCACTGGCTAGTACAGCAGCCTCTGACGACTTTGTAGCCCAGCTAACGCCTATACTTAACCCAATACTCATATTACTTAACCGCTATAATATCCGCAGCCGTAGTTGCAGCTCTAACGTAATCTACGATAGCAGGCAAAAACGAACCGTCAGGTACATTCTTAAAAATAACAACGTTTCCAGCAGTGTTCTCTACGTTCTTCATAATAACATGTACGTCACCGCCTGTTCCTATGTAAAGCGCAACACCATCTAAAAATGTTGTATCGCTTTTAGTTACAGTAGACGCAATAGTAGCGAAGTCTGGTTGTTGAGTGTATTGTCCCATTATATATATTTATTTCTTATTAGCATTTCCATCTGCGACGAGCTGCGCAAATGCGTTTGTCCGGTGTTTTTGAACAGTTGATGTTGTGCATCTCCATTTGTCCCTTTGATCTGGCACAGTATGAATCGCGACGCTTACCGCCTCCAGGCTGAGGCGCTTTTAGGTTACCACCCGTTTCACGATTGTATGCCTTACGGCCAGCCTCTGTCATTCCTGCGCCTTCTTTTGCAGTCAAGAAGTGGCGACCTTTTCCTTTTGTTGTCTTCTTAAGCTTATTAAACGGCGAAGACTCTTGTACGTATGCCATAATGTAAAAAAAGGGGCCGGGCAACAAAAAAATTCAAGGTAGCGAATTCCTACTGCACGCCCGGTGTAAACCCCGTGTTATTTAGTTTTGTTATATGCTTCTTTCTCCCACGGCAATCCGTGTGCACCTTCAGGCATGTTCATTCTTGTATATACCCTAGATGGTGATTTCGTGTCCTTCTTCCAGGTAACAGTCTCATTGTCGTACTGCAACCTACCCTGCTGCATCTGCTGTAAGTGCACTTTCTCGTGCTCTACAGCCTTACGCTTTTGCAAGGGTGATAATGACTTATCTACAAAGATCGTACCGTCACGGTTTGCTTCAGCCATAATACCTTTATCCAGCTTCTTTTCAAAAACCGGTGTACCATGCTCTGATGTATCTTTATTGATACCAAACAGCGTGCTTTTGTCTTTTAATTGAAACATTATTTACCGCATCCGCAGCCGCAGCCGCCTTTCATTTTCATTGGAGAAGCTTCGAAGTTACCTGCCATTTTACCAGCAGCATCGATAGTTACTTCTTGTGTACGAGGCATTGAACCGTATTTGCACTTAGCTCTTTGTGTGATAGGTTTCATTATCTGTCTTTGTCTTTAATCATATCGTCTATGGCTTTGTTGTAAACCTTATCCGTATATGTTTTGTTTTTATAAAACTTACTTGAAGGACCGATAGGCATATCCTCGTAGCCTAACATTATATTATACATGCGTGTTATTAAACGCTTTGCTTTTGGCGAAGTCTTGTATACAGAGTACTTTATCGTAGTCCTGTTACGGTGCCTCCATACATCAATCCACCCTCCGGCACGTAATCTTTCCCAGCGTCGTTTATCCCACGCGTAGATGTAGGTGCCATTAATAAAATCATCACGTGTAAATCTATCCATGCAATCTAAATATATTAGCAGCTCTAAATCAGCGTCTAATATATCAAACGATTTACTCGCCCACTTGCGAACGAGACGGTAGTATTTAAACAATCCCATCTCGCGCAAGTCTGAAGCTTCTATTTTCATTCTACAATGACAACGTCACCTAAGCTGATAACGTGGTAGAGCTTATCGCCCCATTCAATGCCGTGACCTGCATGGCGGTCGTACCTGATAATGTTACCAGGTTCTAGCATTGGTACCTTGTCACCTACGCTTACAATCTCAGCTTTTAGGTAGCGTACATCTTTGTTTGCATCTTCCGTAAGTTCGAGGCCGCCGACTTTCACCGGCGCCTCTTTAATCTTACGTATTACGATATAGTGATTAATTGCTTGCATTGTCCATACGCATGTTAGAGATTATACAATCTGCAGACGTAATCGTTGTAGCAACACTCACTGCATTCTTAAGTGCTGTTTTAGTAACCAGTACTGGGTCAATGATTCCTTTTTCAATCATATTAACCATCTCGCCGGTCGTTGCATCAACGCCCATTCCTTGCTCCATAATATGGTGCTCGCGATGTGATATGCCAGCATTGTCCATAATGGTTTCGAACGGCGCGCGTATAGCAGTTAATAGAATCCGATGCCCTAAGGTCTTGGCCTTAATCTTTTGTGAAGCTACATACAGTGTAGCGCCACCACCGGCAACGATACCTTCTTTAAGTGCAGCTTGTACCGCGTAGATGGCATCTTCAACTCTATCTTTCTTTTCTTTTAGTTCGACTTGCGAGTCAGCGCCCACGTGTATGACACCGACGGAGCCTGATAGCATGGATAAACGTTGTTCAAGCTTTCCTTTGAAGAAGCCGTTAGTTTCTTCACTAATCTTTTTGCGTACATCCTCGATACGTTCTTTTAAAAGTTCAGGGTCTACATCAACCTGTAGTACCGTACTTTTGTTATTAGTAACCGACTTAATCGCTGTGCCCAATACTGATGGGTCAATCAAATCAAGGTCGTCGCCTAGTTGTTCATTAATAATCTTAGCGCCAGTTAACAATGCAAGGTCTTCAATAGTGTCTTGCTTTGTAGGTCCGAAACCCGGTGGGTCTACGATATTAATTTTAATGTTTCCTTTTACCTTGTTCGCCAATAGCGTTTGGTAAGGTTGCTGGTCCATATCTGCGACAATCAGCAAAGAACGATTGTTCTTAATAGCAAACTCCAAGATAGACTGAATGCGTCTGATGTTTGGAATCTGTGACGTTACAATAAGTACAAGAGGGTTATCAAGTTCCGCAATACCTTTATCCTTATTAGTAACAAGGTGCGGCGATTTGAGTCCAGAATCAAATTGAGTGCCTTCAACAAAATCCACGTAAGTTTCATTTGTATCAGACTCTTCCATCAGAACGACGCCATCTTGTCCAACCTTGCTGAAAGCTTCGCCAATCTTGGCTCCAAGCTCTTTATCGTTGTTACAGCTAATGTAAGCAACTTGCTGTAGCATTTGATCTGCAACTGGAATACTGGCATCATTAAGATAAACCATGATTTCTTCAGCACATTCTTCAATGCCAGCTTTAATGCTTCTAATTTGTTCTTCATTTCTGTGTTCGTTAATCTCACTTAAAATTGCATGAGCGAGGACGGTAGCCGTTGTGGTACCATCCCCTGCTTCACGCACAGTATTTGCGGCAGCTTCTTTAATTAAAGTTGCGCCAATGTTTTCGACCGGGTCAAATAAGACTACGCTTTCCGCTACGGTTACACCATCTTTTGTAATGACCGGCCGGCCCAATGCGTCTTCGTATATAACGCATTTACCAGAAGCACCTAGAGTGGACTTCACTGCGTTTGTTAACTTGTTGACGCCGGACATAATTTTTTTGTTGGCTCTATCGCCAAACGTGAGATCCTTTACGATCTCGCTGGGATTATTGTATTGCATTGGATTAAATTAAATTAGTTTGGTATTACTCGAATGTTTTAACGACCTTAGGTCCTTTAATAAAGTCGAGCTTTGTTCGGTAGTGCTCGATTGATAAGTCAATCGCTTCTTCAGCACCGCCAATTGTTTCCCGGCGAGTTACGTCTTTCCAGGAATCTTCCCACAGCAATTCCGTTTGGTAATAGCCGTTAGGTAGTTGAACAATTCTCCAGTTTTTCTTTTCCGAAGCATGCTCCCAGAAAGCTTTGGTTTCTTCGGATACTTGTTGGTTACCACTTGACGTAGTGGTAGTACGGTAATAAAAAGTCATAATGGTTTGTTTTTAGTTAATAATGGTTTTTATTATATCACTATAATTACTTGCGCATCAGGTTAGTTAAGTCTTTAGTCTTATCACTTGATCCCATAGACGAACCAAACCAGTACCCATACACATCACCGAGCGTTCTTAAGAAGAAACCGGAGAATGTAGTTATCAACCCCTTTTGCACTTCAGAGAGAGTCGACCAATCAATAATATCTGTGAAGATAGCAAGACCCAACCCACAAGCAATAGCAAGTGTAATGTAAGTAAGTACATCAGGCGTAGACTTGTTTTGACCCAGTTCTCTAGCCGCTTCTCTGTCTTTAATTTCTTGTTCATAGGCTTCTTTTATAAAAGCCTTTTTCTCTTCAGGCGTGTCTATAAATTTGTCTGCGACTTCAACCGCCTTGTCAATTAAAGAGGTGGTGCCACCGGTTAACATGTTTAATAACTTGCTCATAACATATCTTCAGGTTCGGGTGGATTACAGTAAAGACTATCAGGAAACAACTTGCAGTAAGTTTTAGCGTATTCATCGCGAGATGATGAACTACCAAAGCTGTGGATACCCATAGGCGTAGGCCATACGATGTTAGCATTCCACGATTCTAAAGGCTCTGCTTCCCAATACACATCAACAGCGAATTTATCGCTC
>LSRR01000511.1_pt1 | contig 33609 bp, 51 predicted proteins | sample 1162981 | NCBI WGS metagenome assembly LSRR01 (sample SAMN03256433, study PRJNA305521) | marine metagenome | biome: Estuarine; feature: Estuary; material: Brackish water; isolation source: iron chloride precipitation of viral particles from surface water samples | place: USA: Chesapeake Bay ... | reverse complement strand
GGTTCTGGTTCAACTGTTGGAACAGTAGGTGCTGGTGGTTCAGGCGTAGTTATTCTTTCAGTACCAACTGCTAGTTATACTGGCACAACAACTGGATCACCAACTGTAACAACAAGTGGTTCAAACACTATTTTGACATTTACAGCTTCAGGCTCTTATACGGCGTAAGGAAATAACATGGCACATTTTGCACAAGTAGAAAACGGAATTGTTACCCAAGTAATTGTTGCTGATCAAAGCGTAATTAATAGCGGGTTATTTGGAACTGGATGGGTACAAACATCGTATAACACCCGTGGTGGCGTACATTATGGCCAAGATGGCACACCTGATGGTGGCGTTGCATTACGTGCAAATTATGCTGGCATTGGTTATACATATGATGAAGTTAATGATGTTTTTTATGCGCCACAGCCTTACCCAAGCTGGACTATTGAAGCCCCAACATGGATTTGGACATCGCCCGTGCCGTATCCTGAAGATGGGGAAATTTATGATTGGGATGAAGCAACCACATCATGGGTGCCAATAGAATGATTATTTATAAATGGGATTTTTTAGAATTATTTGGTAATGCAGACAAGTTAATTTCTGTACGTTACAAGCTTTCAGGCAAAGATAAAGAAATTATTGTTGAATCAGAAGGCAATCATGTGTTTAGTGACGGCACAGCAAATAAAGCATTATCTGAAATTGTTGAATCAGACATTTTTCAATGGATTGAAAAAGATACAACAATTGATGGCATAAACCCAATAAAATTGGCAATTGCAGATCAAATTAATAAAATTGAAAGCAGCAAAAAGGTAGATTTTCCGTGGTTAGCCGGCACTTTTACTATTGAATAAGGAAAAATAATGGCAACACCGTTCGATATTATTAGTGGCGCATTAAAGGATATTGGCGCATTAGAAGCTGGTGAAGTGCCATCAAATGATTCAGCGCAAGATGCGTTGGTAATGCTAAACAGCATGATTGACCAATGGTCAAACGAAGATATGATGGTTTTCAACGTTACTGAAATTATTTTTAACGTTGTGCCAGGCCAAGTTCAATACACTATTGGACCAAACCCACAAACCCTAAACTTTGTTGGCGCACAATTTACTGGCTCAATTTCTGGAAAAGTATTGACGGTTACAGGAATAACAGAAGGTGCTGTAGTACAAGGCCAATATTTAAGCGGTGCTGGAATTATTAATGGCACACAGATTTTATCTGGCATTACTGGTGCTGGTGGTAACGTTAACGAAGTTGGTACATATTTGCTTAACGTGAATTATGCAACACCCGTAGCTTCCCAAACAATACAAGCTTACTATCAAAAACCATTAGCGATTAATTCGGCTTATGTTCGTATTGCTACAAGTCAAAGCGGCAGCCCCGTATTAAATGGCGGTATTGATTATCCAATAGCTGTTTTAAATCTTGATAACTACAATTCTATTGGGTTAAAAACTTTAAATGGTCCGTGGCCAAAAGCGTTGTACTTTAACCCTGGTTCAGATTCAGGTAATTTGTTCTTCTGGCCAAACCCAGGTCAAGGCGAAGTACATATGTTTGCTGAAACAATTTTCAGAAATTATGCGTCACTTTATGATGATGCTAACTTGCCGCAAGGTTATACTTTGGCATTGCGTTGGTGTTTAGCTGAACGATTAATGCCAATGTACGGCAAGACAAATCCGGTATTAGTTGGTCAAATTAGCGCATTTGCGGCACAAGCTAAAGCTACGTTAAAACGTACAAATATGGCACCAATGCAGGTATCACGCTACCAAGATGCGTTATTAATGAGTAAGGCCAAAGATGCTGGTTGGATTCTTACCGGCGGGTTTACACAATAAGGAATTTTTATGGCATCAACTACTTTTATTGATAACCAAACAACTATTTATGCTGAATGGCTAAATGATGTAAATAGTGCTGTTTATGATGGCATATTTCAATCGCCAACAATAACTGCAACATCAATGGTTTGTACTGGAACCGCTTCTGGTACTGGCTTCACAAATTTAATTAATAATACTTTTTCTGCACCTGGTGCTATTGGTACGGGAACGCCAAATACAGGCGCATTTACTACGTTAAGTTCAACTTCTTTAACTACAGGCTCTATAACAGCAACTTCTATAACAGGTTTAACTACGCCATTAAGTGCTGCACAAGGCGGTACTGGATTATCTGCTGTTGGCACTTCTGGCAATGTTCTTACTTCTAATGGAACAGCGTGGGTTTCATCGCCTATTGGGGCTTTAGGTGTAGGTCAAACTTGGACAAACGTAAGTGCCAGTAGAGCCTACAGCACTACTTACACTAATAGCACGAGTAAACCTATTATGGTTTCTATTCTAGCTTCAACTCCATCTGCATCACCAGCAACTTGTAATTTTTATGTTGATGGCGTTTCAATTGGTGGATTTGGTATGGCGCAGGCTGGCGGCATACAAAATGGCGGTTCATTTATCGTACCTGCTGGCTCAACTTATTACGTAACTGCTAGTAATTTTACTGCGCCAAGTTGGTTTGAATTGCGTTAAGGGTTAAAAATGCCTGATTTTGGATTTGTAGGTCCATCATACGAAGCACCTAGTATTTACCAGGATGATCAAGAATGTATTAATTTCAGACCAGAAATTGATCCATTAAAACAGCCTGGTATGTATGGGGTAATTGCGCTTTATCCAACGCCAGGATTAGTAACAAAACTTACGTTAAATTACGCTGAAGTTCGTGGGATGCGTAATATATCTAGCGGCAATTACATGGCCATTGTTTGTGGGCCTTATGTATATGTTGTTGATACTGATTTAACGCCGACATTAATTGGAACATTAAATACATCTACAGGTATTGTTGGCATTACAGACAATGGCCTTAATTTATATATTGTTGATGGAACTTATCGTTACACATGGCGAATTTCTAATCCGGCTGCGGCTGAATTTAGCGGAACAATATCTGGCACAACACTAACGGTTTCTTTAATGAAAACCGGCACAATTGCTGTTGGCCAACAATTATTTGGTTTGGGCATTACACCTGAAACTGTTATTACGGCTTTAGGAACTGGAACTGGTGGAGTTGGTACTTATACAATCAACATTAGCCATACAATATCAACACAACAAGATTTTAATTCTGCAACTGCTGGCGCAATAGTAACTGGTAGCATTTCTGGCACTACATTAACGGTAACTGCTGTTACTAGCGGAACGTTATACCCAGGCCAAACAATACAAGGCACTGGCATTACGGCTGGAACGATTATTACGGCATTAGGCGGCTCTGCTGCATTGTCTTATAGCATTACAGCAGCCGGTACTGGTTATGCCGTTGGTGATGCGATTACGGTGGTTGGCGGCGTATATTCAGCCCAAACTACTTATACAGTTGCAACTATTGGCGGTAGTGGTGCTGTTACTGGTTTAACTTTGGTTAGCAATGGTAACTATACAATTAAGCCTGGCACACCTTCATCAACTACAACAAGCGGAAATGGTACAGGATTAGCCCTTACATTAACGTTTGGTACAGGTAGCGGTGGAACTGGAACTTACGTTATTTCTACATCACAAACAGTTGCATCAACCACAGTTTATGGCCTTAACTTTAGCGTTATGCCTTCAACTGATGGTGCATTTTCTGGTGCTGATGTTGTTGATGTTGTGGATAACTATTTTGTTTACAACCGGCCAAACACACAGCAATTTGGTTCTACTGCACCGCTTTCACCAATTTCACCATCATTAAGTTTTAGTTCAAAAGACGGTGCGCCAGATAATTTGGTTTCACTTATTGTTGACCATCGTGAAGTTTATTTATTGGGTGAAGTATCTAGTGAAGTTTGGGTAGATAGCGGCTTATTCCCGTTTGCTTTTCAGCGTATTCCTGGCACATCTACACAGCACGGTATTGCGGCCAAGTTTTCCGTAGCACGATTGGGTAATTCATTTGCTTATTTAAGCAAAAACATCCGTGGTGATGGCCAAATCATGATGATGAATGGTTATACGCCAACCAGAATTAGTACCCATGCAGTAGAAAACAGTATAGAAGGCGCAGATATTAGTGATGCACGGGCATGGACATATTTAATTGAAGGCCACGAAGTTTACGTTATTAGCTTTCCAGGTTTAGATTTAACTTGGGCTTACGATATTGCAACCGGAATGTGGCACAAATGGTTGTGGGTGGATAAGCAAAACATTTATCACCGCCACCGTGGCAATTGCCATACGCATTTTAATAATATGAATTTGGTTGGCGATTGGGAAAATGGCCAGATTTATATGCTTGATCCCAATACTTATACTGATGATGGTGGCGAAATACGTAGGTTACGCCGTGCGCCACACTTAGTATCAGATTTTCAACGCCAATACTTTTCTGAATTGCAGATTCTTTTCCAGCCTGGGGTTGGTTTATCTGGCAATGTTGTTGGAGTTAATAGCCCTACAAATGCGGTGGCTGGTGTAGCTGTAGCAGGTTTAGCAATTGCTGGACAAAACAGTTTGGCTACTTTAGGTGCAAATCCACAGGCTATGTTGCGCTGGTCAAATGATGGCGGCTCTACTTGGTCTAACGAACATTGGACAAGTATAGGTTTGCAGGGCGCATACAAAAACCGTGCAATTTGGCGCAGATTAGGCCAAGCCCGTGATCGCATATTTGAAGTGGTGGTTACTGATCCAATTAAAGCCGTTATTGTGGCGGCTAATCTTAAAGCTGAAGCTGGGGATAACTAATGGCTACTAGTAATAATTCAGGTAATGGTATTTGGACAAATAGCCAAAGTAACCCATACCCACAATCAGAATTTTTGGATGGCCAAACAAAGCGGCCAACTAGAGCTTGGCAGCAGTTTTTCCTTAATATAATAAACTTTACTTCAGCAACCACAGCTACTAAAGGTGCCGCTACCTTACCATCAAATCCGGTGGGATTTATTAACATTACTGTTAATGGCCAGCCATATAAAGTGCCGTATTACAACCTATGACTGAAATTGAAACTAAAGATTTATCAAAAGAACAAATCCTAAAATTACAGGATGAAATAGTAAAACTACCGCAAATTGAGCCGGTAACGGAACATTATTTTGCAAACGGTATGTATTGCAGAAAAATGGAAATGCCAATGGGTTTGGTGGTGGTTGGCAAGCTTCACAAATCTGATCATTTCTTTATTTGCACCAAAGGCGAAATTATGGTCACTACCGAAAATGGGGTGAAAAACCTATACGCTGGCGATATAATCGAGTCTAAACCAGGCACTAAAAGAGTAATATACGCAGTTATTGATTCAATAATTACCAATGTTCACAAAACGGATAAAACCGATTTAGATGAAATTGAAGAAGAATTGATCGAAGCGGAAGAAATTGCGCTTTTTGATTCTAATAACAAGTTAAAAGACCCGTCATTAAAGTATCAAAACATTCAATTAGGGGGTAATTAATATGGCATTTGCATTAGGTACCGCCCTAATTGTTGGCGGTTCGTCACTTGCTGGCGCATATATGTCAAGCCAAGCAGCCAAAGATGCTGCTGGTCAATATGGCGCATCGGCAGAACGTGGCTTGCAATACAACAAAGAAATGTTCGATAAGATCAATGCACAAAATGCACCTTATCGTACAGTTGGCGAAAACGCAGCAGGTTTATATAACCAAAATCTAAACAACGGATATTTTACAAATCAGCCTTCAATGGATGATTTGACACGTTTAATGCCAAATTATAAATTTGGATTAGACCAAGGTATGGGTACATTAAATTCCCAACTTAATGCTGCTGGTGGTTTGGTTGGTGGCAATGCAATTCAAGGCGCACAACAATTTGCCCAAGGTTACGCAGGAAATGCTTTAGCTGATGCGTTCAATCAATATCAAGTTAATCGTTCTAACGTTGCAAGCAATATTGGTGCTGGCGTTGGATTTGGTCAAAATGCAAACGTAACTACAGCTAATGCTGCAACTGGTTCTTCTGCTAATGCTTCAAATATGTTGTCTAGCATTGGTAACGCACAGGCTGCAAGCACAATGGCTGGTGGCCAAGCTTGGTCTAATGGTTTAAATAATATTAGTAATTACGCCATGTTGTATGGCTTAAAAAATCAAAAAACTGGTTAATCAAATTATTAATTAAACAGAATTTAGGTAAAAAAATATGGCTGAATTTAATGTAGATTTATCACCAAAAAATCAACCGACCAGTTTGGCAGATATGCTAAAGCTGCAAATGTATTCGTATCAAGGTGATGTTGCACAACAAGAAGCTGCAAAAGCTAAAGCCGTTGGTGCCGAACTTCCAATTGTACAAAGTTTTTTTAAAGACACCAAAAACTGGCAAAATGACCAAGGTGAAATTGATGTAGATAAAATCAATTCTGCATTGCCAGTTCTTGCCCCATTAACAGGTCAAGAATATGCTGCAAAATATAATACTTTAGCTAAAAACAATACAGAAGCTAAAGACGCAAAATTAAACTTTGATCAAAAAGAACGCCAAGTAGTTGCTTCTGTTCAATCTGCTTTAGGATATGCCGGCATAACTGATCCAAAAGTATATATAGATAAATTTAACAATTTAAAAACTCAATTTCCAGAAAGCAAAAACATTAGCCGTTATGTTGATGCGGCAATATCTAATTTACAAATTGGTGCCCAAGCAAGTCAAGGCAAACCAAATCCTGATTTGCCTAAAAATGCAATTCAAGCTGCAAATGAAATGTTATCTTTAGAACAGCAACAATCAAGATTTGCACCTGGTTCTGCATTAACTAGTGTTGGCGGCCAAAACGCTGTTGTTACCACCACACCATCAACAACTGGTAATAAGCCAGTAGTTGAAGTTGCGCCATTGGGTGGTGGAAGCGGTACACCAACACCGGCAAGCAAAACAACTTCAAAGATGCCAAAAATATTGGCAGAAGATGAAAGCCTTACGCACGTTCCAAATCAAAGCGGAATTGTTAATCTTAATGATTACCAGAAAAATGCTTATGATCGTGGCGATAAAACAATTGCTAATGCTAATGCAAGTTTGCAAGCGCAAAAAGATTTGCAACAATCTGTACGTAAAGTTGAAGAATATATTGGTAAAGCCAGCGGTTCTAAAGTTTTCCAAATGGTTCGTCAAGGTACCAAATATGTATTTGGTGATGCTGAACTTGATTCATTGGTTAAAAACATTGCCCAAGTTCAAGCTAGAAATGCTTCCGTAATGGGATTAGATAAAACTGATTCATCCCGTGAACTAAACGCAAAACTTAGCGGTAGTGAAAACATTGACGAAAAAACTTTGGCTGGTGTTATGCAGCAAGTTAAAGCCGAATCTAAAGCTGCTGAAATGTTTACCGAAGGTTTGAATAAGTTTGTAGATAAACGTGGCGATATTAACGGCAAGATACAAGCGCAAAAATTTGAAAGCAAATGGAAAGAACATTACGATCCACGTATTTTTCAAGTTGACGATATTGCTTTATCAAAATTGCCTGAAGCTGATAAGCGAACTCGCATTAATGAAATTACAAGCAAGATGACACCTAAAGAATTTGATAAATACAAAAAAGACCGTGAAGTAATCCATCGTTTAGCTAAAGGTGCTTATCAATAATGGCAACCGAATTTTTAGATGAAGAAATTGATCCAGCGGCCAAGTATTTAATACGGGCTGAACGAGTTGCGCCCGCAAATACAAAGGTGCCGGTAAATGTTAACGCTGACATAGAAAACATCAATCCTGATCTAAAAGAACGTATTGCAGCATTAAACGCTGATTGGATGGCTAACAAAGAATTAAATCCTAAAGGCATACCGCTACCAATTACTAGTGGCAGAAGAACTAGGGAACAACAAGCTGCTGAATACAAAGCCAGAAGGTCAGGTTCAAAAACTACTGGTTTTATGGCAGTTAATCCTGACAAGTATCCTGGCCGTGAATTTTTTCATGAAGATGCGGTAGATATATTGCCTGGCGTATTGCCTGATGAATATTTAAATAAATTTGGTTTACATCGCCCATACGGCCCAAAAGACCCAGTTCACGTACAAATCAATCCTAAAGCCCCGTGGGCTAAAGTTGATCAAGATATTACTATGCCTGATGGTGAAGATATTGACCCATCAGCAATGTATTTAAAAACTCAAGGTGTTGCTGCTGCACCGGCTACTGTTGTTGCTGACACAAGCCAATTGGCCGGCGTTAAGCAAGAAGTGCAAAACCAATTTGCAAACGTTAAGAAAGAATTAGGTGCAGTAAAAAATACATTAAGCGATCCTAATTATTACAAAAATCAATTACCTAAACAAACTGCTGCTTTAGCAGATACTCTTATTGGTGGAGTAGGTGGCGCAATTAACTTTATTGGAACGCCAATAGCTAAATTGTTTGAAGATACTTCTAGCAAAGCAAAGCCACGTTCTGAAGCTGCAAAAGCTATATTTGGTGAAAGTGTTACGCCAAAAGAATTATTAAATAAGACAACGGAGTTATTTGATAAGCCGATTGGCAAAGCTTTTGGTATTACTAACGATCCAATGTATAACCAAGAAGCTTCACAGCGTGTAATGAATTACATAAGCAAGAATATGGATAAAGGTGCTGATGCCATATCCAAAGAAACTGGTATTCCTAAAGCTGACGTTGAATGGTTTATGAACGCAGCATTAATTAAAGGCGTACCAATGGCGGCAGATTTAACCAAAAAAGGTGTTAAAGCTGCTGGCGAAGTTACATCAAAAGCTGGTCAACAAGTTGCAACACAGTTTGAAAATGTTAAGCAAAAGATGCCTGGCATGGGTGAAGCAAACAACCCAAGCTTACGTGGCGTTGGTGCTGCTGAAGCAGAAAAAGGAAAAGTACGCCAAGCTAGGGCGCATGAATTGCTTGATCCAATAGATTTAAGCCGTGATCAATACACACGTAATTTTGCTGATGTTAATTACGCAAGGGAAAAAGCAAAAGATGCTGCAACTGGTGAGCCAATACGTGAACATTACGCTACGCAAAACAAAAAGCTAATCAACAATTTGCAGTTAGAAATTGAACAAACTGGCGCACAAAAAACTGGCATTGATCGTAGCGTATTGGGCGAAGAATTTAACAACGTTATTAATAATTACAAAGAACAACGCAGACAACAAAAGAATGATGCGTACACGGCGGCTGATGTTGCTGGTGAAACATTGCAACAAGTACCCTACAAGCCAATGTTGGATTACATCAACAACATTAAAACTAAACGCCCAACACAGTATGATCAAAACCCAATTCTTAGAATTGTGGAAGAAGATTTACGTTCTAATGATCCAGGCAATGCCGGCACAATCAATTTGCGCCAAATGGAAGATATTCGTAAATTAATTAACGAAGAAACTGAATACGGCACATCAAATGGCCACCACGGTGGTGAAATTCGTAAAAAAATTGATGCTGTTACTAAAGATGCTGGCGGCACGTTGTATCAGGAAGCCCGTGCGTTAAACGCTAGGTTTATGAAAGAGTTTGAAGAAAATCCTGGCATTAGGGATATTATTGCAATCAAAAAAGGTACAACTGAACGCAAGATACCAATTGAAACAGTAGTTGAAGATTCAATGCTTAAAGGACCACGTTCACGGGTAGAAGAAATATTTAAAACGTTGGAACAATCTGGCCCAGAAGGCCAAGCAATGATTAACGAATTACGTGGTGTAGTTGGCGAACATATTGCTCAAGCAGCCACCAAAGGCGTTGGCAGGGATATACAAGGCAATCCAGTAGTAAATGCCCGTGCGTTAAATGATGTAATTACTAAACTTGATAAATCCGGCAAGCTTGATTTGATATTTGGTAAAAAAGGTGCTGAACGTTACAGAACATTAAATGATGTTGCTATTGACGTTAAAACGGTTCCTGAAGGTTCAGTTAACTATTCTGGCACCGCAGCACAGTTTAGAAATTTGGCTGCACAAATAGCTACTGATACGGCGGCATCGGCATTGGCTGGTGTACCTGCACCAATTACTACAGTTGGCACAATTCTGTACAAAAACAGACAAGCCAAAAAAGAATTAAACAAAGTAAATGAATTCTTAAATTACGGTAAGGATAAACAATAATGGCATCAGTTCTTTTATCACCAGTTGGCAATGGCCAGCAATTCTTTGACAACAACGGGGTGCCATTATCTGGTGGATTAATTTATACCTACCAAGCTGGTTCTAGTACGCCATTAACCACGTACACAACCAACGCAGGTACAACGCCAAACACAAACCCAATTATTTTGGATGCTGCTGGCCGTTGTTCCAATGAAATATGGATGCAAACAGGATACAGCTACAAGTTTGTTTTGCAAACTTCTGCTGGCGTAACTTTGCAAACTTTGGATAATTTGTATCCGATATTACAAAACGCATCAACAACCGCTAGTACATTCACTGCTGGCATGATCATTATTTGGTCAGGATCAATTGGTTCTGTACCTTCAGGATGGGCTTTATGTAATGGATCAAATGGCACACCAGATTTACGTGATCGTTTTGTTATTGCGGCTGGTTCTACTTATGCAGTTGGTGCAACTGGCGGTAGTGCTGATGCAATTGTTGTGTCGCATACACATACTGCAACCGTAACTGATCCTGGTCATACACATGGAGTATCTGTCGGCGGTGGTGCCGGTGGCAGTCAAGTTATGACAGGCAACCCAGCAAGTAATACATACGTAACTGGTTCCGCAGTAACCGGAATAACTATAGCAAATTCAACCGCAGGAACAAGCGGTACTGGTGCTAACTTGCCACCGTATTACGCATTAGCGTACATCATGAAAACATAATGGGTGCTGATATGTCATTTGAACTTGATCCAGTTAAATACGGAATATTGTGGAATACCGTGGAAAATAACGAAAAAAAGCTAGAAGAAATGAATAAGAAAATGGATAAGTTGGAATTGAAATTAGAAGAATTATGTTATTTGGCTGAACGTGGCCGTGGTGGATTTTGGATGGGTATGCTGGTTGTATCTGCTTTTAGTACGGTAGTTGGCTGGTTTATCCATTTGTTTAGTAAAAGTTAAGGTGCATCATGATCGACCCGATTACCATAGGGTTAGCTATTCAAGGTGTAAAGCTAGTAGTTAATAGCATTAAATCTGCGGCTGACGAAGCAAAAGAAGCAGTTGATAGCATAAACGAATGTGTTGAATCGGGGAAAAAACTAGGTGAATCACTTTCACCCGTGAAGAAGTTTTTCACAGCGGCTAGTAAATACGAATTAGGCAGAAACAATTTAGAAGAAGCCAAGAAGGCGCAAGATTTAGCAATAGCGGCTGGTGAGCCAATAACTGATCCAATTAGTGATGCTGAATACGTCATGGAAATGATGGCGATGGATCGGGAAATAAAACAGTATTACGCACAGATCAAACACATCATGATTTATCACTTTGATGAAAGTGGGATGTGGGATGAATTTTGGGATCGTTTAAGCCGATTACGTAGGGAACGTGAAGAAAAGGCCGAAGCAGCTAGGAAAGCGGCCACAGAAGCTAGGTTAGCGTTGGCTGCTGAAAAGATGCGTAAAAAACGGGCTAGGGCAAAAACATTAAATATTATTTATAACTGCATTGGTGGATTTGTAATTACTTTAATTATTGCTGGTTTTGCTTGGTTTATTAATTGGATGTTTAAGCAGGGGGCGCAATGAACTTTAAGATGGAAGATATATTAAAGGCATTAGTGCCAATGCTAGTTTCAGCAATTATTTGGTTGCTTAATCAAGTTGGATCATTTAACGAACGCCTAGTAAAAATAGAAGGCCAAATGCCGGCACTTATTACGCCACAAGGTGTACCAACTGATTCGCCGCTATCTGCTGAAGCCAGGCACAAGTTAAAAGAAGCAATTTACAACGACATTCACGATTTGCAGGTAAGAATAAAACTTATGGAAGAAAGAGGTAAAAAATAATGTTGCCATTACTCGTTCCAATTTTGTCGCAACTTGCTGGCGCAGGTATGCAAAAAGTAGTTGATTCTGTACTGGATAAAGGTGTACAGCACGTTGAAGAAAAGCTAGGCATTACGTTAACGCCGGATGCTGATGGCAAGCTATCTGATGAAAAGCTATCGTCATTAAAAGAAGCGGCCATGAAGCATGAAGAATTCATGTTTGAACAGGAAGTTAAAGATCGTGGTGATGCTAGGGCAATGCACTTGGCTATTGCTACTAATCCTGATGTTCATTGGCTAGAAAAGCTTGTAATGCCTATTCTTGCACTTGGCATTGTTTGCGTAGCGTTTTTACTGGTTGGCATACTGATGTTTGTGAACATACCAGATAGCCAAGAAAACATTGTGATTTATGCGTTGGGCTTTTTAACCAGTGCTGCAACACAAGTAATTTCATTTTATTTTGGATCAAGCCAGGGCAGCAAAGATAAAGCAGATTTGTTAGCGACTAAAAAATGAACTTATCGCCCAACTTCACATTAGAGGAAATGACGGCCAGCGAAACGGCTGCACGGCATCACATTGACAATACGCCAGATAATGATGTATTGATGAACTTGCGCCGGCTGGCATTGTTTTTGGAAGAAGTAAGGAATTTACTAGGTAAGCCATTGCACATTAATTCTGCATACCGCAGCCCCGAAGCAAATAAAAAAGTGGGTGGAAAATCTACTAGCCAACATTGCAGGGGAACAGCAGCAGATTTAAAAGTAAAAGGAATGACACCAGATCAGGTGGTAACGGCCATTGTAAATTCAGGTTTGCAGTATGATCAGGTTATTAGGGAATTCGATTCCTGGACACATATTAGTATTTCAAACGGCAAAGACATTGCGCCTAGAAAACAGGCATTAATTATTGATAAAAAAGGCACACGGCCTTTTAAAACAGGGGAATAAAATGGCTGAACATAAAGAAACAAAGAAACACGAAAAAGCTGAACACAAAGAAATGATGCAATTGCGTAGCGGCGTGTTTGAATTGAAAAAAGAATTGAAAAAACACGAAGGTGAGCCTATGAACAAAGCCCACCCTATGAAGAAATAATTACGAAATACGTGCTACTTTAGCTTTACGTAGCACTTGTTCATATTGTTCTTTTGCGTTGTCATCCAGATTACGCAATGGAAGATTTTGGAAGTACCGCCATTTGTCCCTAAATTCTTTTAGTTCTGATGGCGGCAACCAGCCTTTTAAACGCCACCGGATCGTCACATCAGTACCGGCGGCTGTCCAAATATATTCATCCATTTAAAACCCCCTAATAGCGGTGTTTAGGCATACAGGTTACTTCAACTGGTATATCAGAAGTAAATCCATTTATTGAACGTTTAGTGGTAATTACGTGGGCACGTAGGCCAGCACTTTCACATTCTGTAACGCCGTTAATAATTTCAATTCTTGATAAGCCAGCAACTTGTTTATCCAATATTAGCTGTTGTGTTGGTGCTTGGCTATATGCGGTGCCAGGCGTTGAACAGCCAGTTAAGAATAATGCAGCAAGTACAGCGGCCACAAATATAATGCCGGTTAAAGCTTCATTAATTACATATTTGTAATCAATTCTGTCATGGTTTGCTTGTTCTGCAAACGTTTTAGTATTGTCTAATTCATGTGTCCAAATTGCTTGTGATTTTTGTTTACGGTTCATTTCTATTCCTTTATTTATCACCGCAACATTGCGGTAGGGTTAATATACTAAAGATCGCTTTACTTGTAAATAAGAAAAAGCCTAGATTTGGCAACTATTGCAAATTAGGTCGAAACTGGGAAAAGCCCTAAATTGTTGCATCCTCTATTGCCCAGTTAACGGCTTTAAAAACTATGAATGATTGTTTTTTAATTGCCAAAACTCTAGCAACTTTGTAAACATAAGCCAATAACGGTCTAAGTTAATTGGATCATGTTCAATCAATTTAACGCCAGTAAATACCACGTTGCCGCCAACCATTTTGTAGCCAACAAACACGTTTGCACACCTAGCTTTAGGCAATTTGAAGCCTTCACGATAAGCAGCTAATTGCATACCATGTTCAGGGTAAACATCAGCCGTAGAAATATCTTCTGTTTCTTTGGTTTTGAAGTCAATGCAAACGCCGTCAAAGTTAGTTACAAGATTATTTGCAACCTGGGCTATCAAATCGGCCTTACCGCCGTATCCTAGCGGGTGGGCAAAGGATACTTCAGGCACGTACAAAAGCTTCCCAAAATGCGCATCTATAGCTTCCTTGACTGCATCACACATGGTTGCATATTCATTGACTACTTTACCTTCAAAGTATTCTTGAATAATTGCGTGAATAGCAGTTCCACGTTCAGCAGCTACACGGCCAGTTTGCTTAGAATCCATCATTACCCGTTCAAGCCAATCTTGTTCTGGCTCATCAGGTTTTCTAGGCAAAGTTAACGCAGCCAACAAAACGTTTTGCTGCTTCCAAGTATCCAAACCTGGCTTGGCGGCCACGTTCAAGATACCGGAAACACTAGGCACCAAATCGTGGGATCGTGCGTCACGAAGCGTTGTATTACGGGGCTGGCCATTTTTACCAAGTACGGTATAGGCTGGGCTACCGTCACGGGCATACCAATGGCCAGATTCGGACTGACGTTCTTTAATTATCATTTTTTGGCTTTCTTCCTCTTTTTGCTTGGAGTTCCGCAACTGCTTCCGATATTTCACATACCTTAGATACATATTCACCGCACCAATCATGCTGAGTTTTGTTTTGGATTACGGGGTAGCGTTTGCACACCCCGTATTGATCGTTAGCGGTACCGGCAAACCATTTACATTCGATACATTTCATATTGCCACCTTAAAAAGGAATATCATCTTCAACTTCTTCAGTAGAAGAAGATTTGGTTGGTAACGCATTAGGTTCAAAAGCATTACGGTATTCGGCTGATTTTCTGATCACGCCTTGTAAGCCTTCTGAAAGCTTTTCAAATTTGGCCTGATCAAACTTTTCTAATGAAAAACTCATTAATTCATTAATACCTTTTGGTTCGCCCAATTTTTTAAGTGCTGAAGGTATCTGGCTAATGCTAGAAATGTTTGCGTATTGCTTACCGTCATGTTCGGTATGGGTGATGGACACCATGCAATATTTGCCTAGCAACACTTCCAGGTTAAAACCATCAAGTTCTTCCTGGGTAAACGCACGGCCACGCCAAGCTTCCAAATCTTTACGTAACGTAGCCTTTTCATCCAAGGATAACGTGTAGCGTTTGGACACAACCAGCGGTTTACCGTCATTGGTCAACAATGGTTTGCCATCATTATCTTCACCATGCAATTCAAACATAGCAATGATTTTGCGCTGCATTTTGGTTTTACCCATCCATTCGGTGGTTTGGGTGCCAATATCAATCAGGCGATATAAACGTGCGCTAAAGCTACCGGCTGGTGGTAATTTGAAATCGCTATTTGTACTGTTTTGACGGGCTACTATCATTTTTTATCCTTGATTAAGTTATTTGTTGCATCAATAAAAATATTACGCAAAAGCTGTTTTTGCGCTTCTGCTTTAATTTGCTGGATGGTTTTTTTTGGCATACCGCAAGAGTGGCGAAGTAACGCTATTTCTTCATCATCCAACGGCTCTGCACGTTCCAATGCGCCAAATATTTCTTCAAGACGGAATTCCGTTTGAACTTGGTCATTGTATTGGTCTAGGTAATCTTGTTCCATGTCATATCTAAATTCCATTTTTTTTCCTTTAGTTACTCACGGCAACGTTGCCGTAATTAAGAATGTAAAGTAAGATTGAACCAATGTAAAGAAATATTTAGCAAAGGATACAAATAAATGACGGATGCACAAATAATTGATTTGTTGGGTAGGCCAGCAAAAGTGGCCAAGATATGCGGCGTATCGGTCCAGGCTGTATGCCAATGGCGTAACAATAATGCTATTCCGGCGGCACCATTAATGATGATAGCGGCCACGATAGAAAAAGAAACAAACGGCAAAGTAAGCAGAAAAAAGCTTTTTCCAAATAATTGGCATTTAATTTGGCCGGAGTTGTTTATTCCGTAAAGTATGCTATAGTTATTTTATTGAGGAATCGAACACTCGATAATAGTGGGCTTTAAAGGTAGTTTTGTTGGTTTCGGAAATGATAATAGAACCATTTCCCAAGCCGTTCGATAACAAATCTACCCTTAAAGCCCTTTTTTATTGCCTATTCTATTCTTCAATCGTTCTTGATTGGGGATTCATCACCACTAGCGGTCAAGACGCAAGCGCACTAGGGGATAGGGAATGTAATAGCGCAAATGCCGGTGGCGAAGATAGTGCCGGTTTCCTGAACGACTGTCGGGTTCTGTGGCTCCGAAAAGCAAACAGTTGAAGGCGAATCTAGGTGGGCTAGGTTCGTTCACCAAAAAGCAATCCCTAAACAAATACAGAAATAAATACAGAAATATTTAATAAATTGTTTAAATTGCGCTTTACAACTCAAGTAATCTTTAGTAAAGTTCTGTTTACCGAATGTTCGGTGATAAAAAGTGAAAGGAATACAAAATGATTCAATACGGCATACTTGATGATGACAATGTTGTAATTCGTTGGGTTTGGGTTAAGCCAGATTATCCGCACATTACCCGCAAAATTATTCGCAAACGCAAACCAAAGCTAGATTTATCTAAATTTGAAGCTGCGCCATTTTGAGGAAAAAAATATGTCATTTGAAATCTTTTGGGAAAAGTACCCACGCAAAGTAGCTAAACGTGCAGCCAGGGCAGTATTTGATCGCATGACAGCCGAAGATAAGGCTATGGCCATTGATGCAATAGATAAGCATCGCAAGCATTGGAAGCTGCAAAACACCGAAATGGAATTTATTCCACACGCCACAACCTGGTTACGTCAAGGCCGATTTGAAGATGAAATTGTGATCCAGGTAGTTAAGGGCAAAGAATGGTTTGAAACTGCAACTGGAATACGTGAAAAGGGCAAAGAACTTGGTTTGTATGAAGAACACTTTGAACTATTTCACCAGTTTAAGGATGCGGTAATGGCAGCGGCTAAAAATGGGAATGTGGTCAATGTCAAATTTGGTTGATACCTACAGCGAAGAATACCGGCACCAATGTGAAATAAGACAAATTTTACGGTGGCGTGTCCAGGATCGTAACAAAGCAATGGCACATATTGAACGAGTACGGGAACAAAGGGGTGATGCGGCAGCCAAGCAATTAGAAAATGATGCCAGGTCACAATGGAACAAGGGAAACAGAGGAATAAAAGGTGAATGGAAATGATTAATGATGAAATTATCCGTAGTTTTGCAAACTTGCATCCAGATACACCGATTGATGGGAAACTATTTGCTGTTCCATTGCGTGTTATTAAACGTATGCTGGAAACAGCCGCAGCAGCAGAACGTGAAGCGTGTGCAATGGTGGCTGAATCATATGAGCCTGAATGTGATACTTGCCCAAGTGGAGTGTCTAACGCTATTCGTGCAAGGGGACAAAAATGAGTTTAGATAAAGACCCAAACGATGCCGTAGATTTTATATTTAAAGTTGCGCCAAGTTATGCAAAAGCAAAAGCAGAACGTATTCAATGCCAAGAATTTAGAAAAAGCCTTAAAGCATTAATTATGGCTAGGCATTTGGACAAACCATTAGGCGCACAAGAACGTGAAGCATATTCTTCTGAAGAATACCAAATGCACCTTAAAGCATTACAGATAGCAGTAGAACAAGAAGCATTACTTGAATGGCAGTTGGAAGCAGCAAGGATGCGTGTAGATATATGGCGAACCAGATCAGCGAATGAACGATTAGAAGGGCGGGTAACAATATGATGGATTTCTTTGCATTTTTCTTGATGTTAACTGGCGTTGCTTGTTGGGTATTGATTGGCGCAATTATTGTTTATATTTGGATGAATAGTGATGATTAAATTTTACGGAAGTTTGGCCATTGGATTAGTAATTATATTGCTTGTTGTGCATACATTACAAAACATTAAAGATGAAGCTTTTCAACGTGGTTATGCGGCTGGTGCTGATTCACTATCTGAAAACCATGTAAATGAAATTTGTATGCAATGGTTATTTCAATCAGATTTAGAAAAAGCTAGAAGAAAGGTATGCGGAAAATGAAAGCTTTCCCTTTATATTTTAAGTGGGATGATGACCAATATAACGGAATGGATTTGCGTGATTACTTTGCAGCAAAAGTTATGCAAGCAATGTTAGCTAGTCCAGAATTAATGGTTGTTGTCACTGCTAGTGAAGTTCTTGGTGATACATATAGTGAAAGATGCGCAAATATGTCATATAAATATGCAGACGCAATGATGGAAGCGAGGAAAAAATAATGGATTACTTACAAAAAGCTAAAGATTACGCAATTCAATGGTCAGAAGATAGCAAGGGTGATCAAGAATTTATTTTTGACAAAATTGGCCTTGAATACTTTTTAGATTCTATTGGTTTTGACACAGTAAATAATAAGGTATTAAAAAATGATGAATAAAAGAAAATTTAAAACTCAAGATTATGGTTTGTTTGTAGATAAAGATGGCGAATTAAAACTTGGAACAAAACCAATTAAAAAAGAATGGGTAGGGCTAACGGATGATGAAAAAGATGAAATCTACAATAGAAATTACAACTTATACGCAGAGGATATGCACATAGGGGATTTCTTTTTAATTCAGCAAGCGGTAGAAGCAAAGTTAAAGGAAAAGAATGGATACTAAATTTTGCACAACTTGCCAGCAGCACAAACCATTACCTGGTGGCGTACAAAAGCAATCAAGATTTAGGGGCTGGCGTTGCAAGCAATGCGCTGAACACAAATCAATAAGTATTTACCAAAGCCAGGGAAAAAAAAGGGATCAAAAACATGGATAACTATTCAGGACCATTTCTAACGTTACACAGATTATGCAAAGAATTTTATGAAGCCACTATGCAAGGTGAATATGCTAGGGCTTATGAAATATCGTTAGACATTACAGATATGTCACAAAGGCTAGAAGATTTTGCTAAAGGTTTGCGTGATGCCTATACAAATTAATCTAACGGAAGATGAAATGATGATGGCAGCCCAACAAGCCACGTTAAGAATCCTACAATGCAAACGGGATGGTAAGCGGCACAGATACGGTGCCAAAGATACTGAAACCTGGCAAATGGGTATTGAAGGCGCAATGGGTGAAATAGTAATAGCCAAGCATTTTGGAATATTTTGGGGCAAAGGCACTTATGGTTCGGATGATGTTGGACCATACGAAGTGCGCCAAACGCCGCTAGATCATGGCAGTTTAATTGTTCACCCAACTGATAAAGATGAAAAGCGTTATTACCTGGTTACTGGAATACTTGGCAATTATGTTATCCGTGGCTATATGTTTGCCAAGGATGCTAAACAACCAAAGTATTGGAATGATCCAACTGGTAAGGGAAGGCCGGCTTATTTTGTGCCACAATCAGATTTGATTGATGAATTTGTAACGACACAATAATGACCAAAGCGGAAAAAGAACATTATGCAAAGCTGGCCAGATTGGGCTGTATCTTATGCCGACAGATTGATGTTCGAAACATTGAAGATTCACCCACAGAAATCCATCACATTAGGCGATACGGTGGAAAACGATCACTTGCACCAACAATCCCGTTGTGCGCCTGGCACCACCGACTTGATTCACGTACCAGTATTCATGGACTTGGTCATAAAGGATTTGAAAGATTTTGGGGATTTTCAGAAGAAGATTTGCTTAAAAAAACGGAAGAATTATTAAATGAATAATCCACACGTAGTAGCATTTGGCGGCGGCGTTGATTCAACTGCAATGGTAATTGGCCTGGTAAATCTAAAACAGCCAATTGATTTAATTCTATTTGCTGATACCGGCGCAGAACGGCCTGAAACTTATGAACACATTAAATACTTTTCAGAATGGCTTGTTGAACGTGGTTATCCAGCTATTGAAGTGGTTCGTAAAGAAAAAGATGGTGAAGTTAAAACTTTGGAAGAAGAATGTGTAAAACACAAATGCTTACCAAGTATTGCTTATGGATTTAAGCGTTGTTCTGACCATTTTAAAATTAGGCCACAGCATAAATACATTAAACAATGGCAGCCGGCTTTAGATACTTGGGCTGCTGGCGAAAAGGTTTTTAAATACATTGGATATGATGCTGGCGAAACTAGGCGAATGGAAAACGCCATGAAGCGTGTTGATAATATGTATGAAAACAAATACCCATTAATAGAATGGGGCTGGGAACGGGAAGAATGTTTAGAAGAAATTGCCAAAGCGGGCGTAAAAATTCCAGCAAAATCTGCTTGTTTCTTTTGTCCATCATCAAGACCCAAAGAAATAATTGATTTGTACGAAAAACATCCAGATTTAATTGAACGGGCTTTGAATATAGAAAAGAACGCAGAACTTACATCAATTAAAGGTTTGGGCAGAAATTATGCCTGGTCAGAAGTTATTTTGATGCACAAATCACAAATGGCATTACCGTTTGTTGGCTTTGATTTGCCATGTGAATGTACAGAATGACAATAATCAAACTTCCGTATCCACCCAGCGTAAATACCTATTGGCGCAATTTTAGGGGCAACACGGTATTAAGCAAAGCTGGCCGTGAATTTAAAAGTACGGTATCAGAATGTGTAATAGCGCAGAACATACCTAAATTTGGCGAACAGCGGCTTAATGTGACGTTGTATTTGTATCCACGGTCAAAGGTGGTAACTGATTTGGATAATCGGCTGAAGGCTGTTTTAGACGGTTTAGAAGATGCCGGCGTTTACGATAATGATGGCCAGATTGACATTTTGACTATTGAACGCAAAGAACAGCGCAAGGGCGGCGGCGTTGATGTAATGATAGAAGTAATTTAAAATCAGTTATGGCTGATTTCGACATTACAAAGTATTCACCGCAAGACATTTTGGATTTTATTAAATCCCAAACGTCACAAGGGCGCAATCGTGCCGGTCAATTAGTCAAGAATCCAAATGACACCGTACCAGAAGCAATAGTTGGCTTGGCCAATATGCTTAAAGATGCCGCTAGGGGTACTGCCACCGGCGTTGCAGGTATGCCAGGCGATATAAGCGAAGCATTTCGATCACTAACATCAAAAGGCCGCAACCGTGCCGGCCAAGCTGTTAATCCAAATGATATGTTGGGCGAACGTTATTTACCAACATCGGAAGAATTACAAAACAAGCTAGGTTACGAACAATCAGTTCCATTAAAGCTAGGGCAGCACGTTGTTGCTTCAATGATTGGACCAGGCGAAATAGTAAAAGGGATAAAAGCAACCAAAGATATGCCGCTGGGTTTAAGCATGATTGGCAAAGAATCAAAGCTTTGGAATCCTATGATGGAAAAAACTGCGGCCAACATGGAAGCCAAGGGTGCTACTGCTGATGAAATACGTAAATCTACTGGCTTAGTTCGTGGGTTAGAAGGTCAATGGCGTGATGAATTAAGTGACCAATTTTCTAAATTAAAGGGCGGTAAACACGCTAATTTTGGCGAATTGCATCAGGCTACTAAAAAGGCCGATAAGCCAGTATTAGTTGAAGATGTTTTGGATCATCCTGATTTGATGTATGCCTATCCGCATTTAGGCAAAATAGAAATAAAAACACATCCATCAAAAAGTGAATCAAATGGTATGTATTATGAAGGTGGCAACAAAATTAGTTTGCGTGAAGATTTAACGCCGGAACAAGCAAAATCTACTTTGTTGCATGAATTGACACATGGTATTCAAGCCAAAGAAGGCTGGAACCGTGGCGCAAATTCTGGTGAAGAAATTAAAAAATATTTTGATCAAAAAGAAAAAATAATGGATCAAATTCGTGGCATTAATGCCCAAATGAGTGAGGCATCAGACGTTGGCGATATGGAACGTTATCATCAGCTAATGGCCGCCCGTGATCCATTAAATAAGCAATATATGGCTATTGATCCTTATAAAATGGGCATAGAAGATTACATGAACAATGCTGGTGAAGCTGAAGCTAGATTAGTTCAAAGACGCATGAATTTATCGCCAGAGGAACTTTTAGAAAACTTTCCCTATGAACAAACCAGTAAATATAGATATGGTTTAGACATTAATCCTGATGAAGCCACAATTGTTACTAGAACACCTAAAACGATTAATCAACCATCCGAAAGCATAGATTATCGTGGCCACCACAAAGCCCCAGGTAAAGACGAAGATAATTTTCATGCGCCAGCCCACAAATTAGATCATTTGTATCCTGAAGATGTATATGGTGAATTAGGTCATCATTATTACGGTTCAGGTGGCAGTTCAAGCAAAATGGATCGGGAAGTATTAAATATATTGCGTGAAGCCCGTGGCAATCCTGATCATGAAATAACTATTTATCGTGCTGTACCAAGTGAATTTAAGGATGCAGACATAAATAAAGGTGATTGGGTAACGCCAACGTTTGATTACGCAAACAATCACGGTTTGAGGGAATTTGATAGCCACCATATTTTAGAAAAACGGGTGCCGGCTAGACATTTGTTTACTAATGCTGATTCATTGCAAGAATTCGGCTATGATCCATTCGATTAGTATTGACAAGGTAGTAAAATAACGGAAAATGTAGTTTGTAACACCCATCACTTAGGAGAACTCAAATGGGCAAAATGGATTCAATGAAGGGCGTACCTTCAACAACTGGCGCAACTCCACCAAAAGGTGCTGATGCTGCTGATACTTCCGGCGAGCGCAAAGGCAAGCTGGTAGGCGGCGTTGCTATGGGCAAAGAAGATATGGTTGGCAAAGATAGCCAATTCAACACAGGCCGTACTGGCGGTGTTTGCTATGAACACACCCGTTCTGATTACAAGAAATGTGACTAATAATCAGTAATAAACGAAAACCCCTAGCCGTGAAGGGTACTAGGGGCTTTCTAACCACTACAAGTAAACGGAGAACTTGCAATGGCTAATGCCGATTTTATACTTAAACCGCTGGCTGACAAAATAGTTGTCAAGCCGGATGTTCGTGTTTTAAGTTCAGTTATTCATGTATCTAACAAAGAACATGACAATATGGGAACAGTGGTAGCAGTAGGACCAGGTAAAAAGGCCGGCAACCGCCGTGAACCCATGCCAGTACAAGTAGGCGAACACGTAAGATTTGGCACCATGAGTGACGATCCGAACGCCGAATACCTAAAATATCAAGAATACTTTACTAACGGCAAACGTTATCTGATAATGTCATGGCAAGACGTGTGCTTTGTTACAGGACAACATGATGATAAAACGATTAATTAAATGGGCTTTGCATTTCTTTGAGCCACACAAACAGCCAGAACCAGAAGTTATTGAAATTATTAGGCCAATGCCCCAAGTTAAGCGGGCAAGACCAAGAAAATCATATGCAAACGTAAAAACGGCAAAGGAAAAGCAAATGGCTAAACAAGGTTTATACGCAAACATCCACGCCAAGCAAGAACGTATCAAGGCTGAAAAGGCCGCTGGTGAATCAGTAGAAAAGATGCGTAAGCCTGGCACTAAAGGCGCACCAACCAAAGAAGCATTTAAACAATCTGCAAAAACTGTAAAGAAGGAAAACAAATGATTATTAATTTCGGCGATTTAACCGTTCAAGAAGCCCAAGTAGTATTGTCTGGCTTAAAGAAGCTTCCAATGGAAGTAGTAGAACAATTACACAATAGATTACTGGAATCAGCCAACCAGCAATTCTTGGCGCAGCAGCCAAAGGTAAATCCAGAAGATATTACTATTGTCAAAAAAGCTAGTGAAGATAAAGAAGCCGCATAATGACAAACCCAATAGGCCGCCCATCTAAGTACGATCCAGCCTATTGCGACAAGGTAATAGAGTTGGGTAAGCTTGGTAAATCGTTTGAACAAATGTCATCAATTTTAGGTGTTGGAATAACAACATTAAAGCGATGGCGTGAAGAACACGAAGAATTTCGGACTTCCATGGAAGATGCGCATGGTTATGCACAAACGTGGTGGGAAGATCAAGCCCAAGCCTACCTAATCGAATTCAAGGATGGCGAAAAGATCAACACCGGCTTATGGTCAAGATCAATGGCGGCCAGGTTCCCAAAGAACTATTCAGATCGAGTTAAGCAAGAAATTAGTGGTCCAGACGGGGCGCAGCTAAAGACGGGATTTGTATTAACGTTTGAAGAACCAAGCAATGTCAACGATTCAGGAAATTAAGGCCAAGGTTCGGTTCCCAGCCAAACTCAAATGCTTATTCGTACCTGAAAAATCACGTTACAGAATTCTTTACGGTGGCCGTGGCGGTTCCAAATCATGGAACATAGCCCGTGCGCTACTGCTAAAGGGATGCGAACAAACTATTCGTGTATTGTGCGCCCGTGAATTCCAAACCAGTATTAAGGATTCGGTTCACAAGCTGCTATCTGACCAAATCTATAATCTTGGCCTGGAAGCGCATTATGAAATCACCCAAACCACAATACGTGGCATAAACGGCACGGAATTCATATTTGTGGGCGTTAAGAACAACACCAACAACGTCAAATCCATTGAAGGTATTGATATTTGTTGGGTGGAAGAAGCGCAATCAGTTAGCCCAAATAGCTGGAATGTATTGGTGCCAACTATTCGTAAGGCTGATTCTGAAATCTGGATAAGCTTCAATCCTGAATTGCCGACTGATGAAACCTGGAAGCGGTTCGTGCTGAATCCACCAGAAAATTCAGTAGTCCAAAAGATCAATTGGAACGACAACCCGTGGTTCCCTGAGGTATTGGATTTAGAACGCCGGTCATTGCAAGCCCGTGATTTGGAAGCGTACAACAATGTTTGGGAAGGTATTCCACGCCAAACGGTAGATGGGGCTATATTTGCCAAAGAATTGACTATGGCCGAATTGGAAGGCCGTATATGCAATGTTCCTTATGATGCTACCAAGCCAGTTCATGCTGTATTCGACTTAGGATGGGCTGATCAAACTGCTTGTTGGATATTGCAATTTGTGGGGCAGGAAACCAGGTTATTGCGTTACTTTGAGGATAGCCAGCAAACCATGAGTTATTACATGGCCAAGCTGCAATCATTTGGGTATTTGTACGACACGATTTGGTTGCCGCATGATGCTAAGGCTAAATCATTAGGCACCGGCAAATCCATCGAAGAAATAGTACGGGCAAGCGGATACAAGGTGCAGGTATTGGATCGAGTGCCGGTGGCAGATAGCATTAACGCAGCCAGAACGATATTCAATAGATGCTACTTTGATAGGCAAAATACTGAAGAAGGGCTACAATGTTTGCGACATTATCGGTATGATGTTGACCCCGAATCTAAAGTGTTTAGCCCCAAGCCGCTACATGATGAATATTCGCACGGGGCTGATGCGTTCCGATATATTGGTTTAATGATTAATGAGCCTAGAAAAGCCGCACCACAACGGGCAAATCAACGGGCACCGGCAAGCTGGATGGGATAAAAATGGCTGATACATATTACGAAGAAGTTAATTACGATAACGGCAACGATAACGATACTAGGATTTCAGAAGCAATTGACTTCCTAAGACAAGCTGCTGAATCTGATACAACTAATCGTGCTGAAGCTTTAGATGATGTTAAATTTGCTGCTGGTGATCAATGGCCAGTAGAAATCCAAAACAGCCGTAACTTGGAAGCTAGGCCATGCCTAACAATCAATAAGCTAGATGCCTATTGCCGCCAGATAACCAACCAGCAACGCCAACAACGCCCACGCATTAAAGCGCAGGGCATGAACAACCAAACTGATGCAAAACTGGCTGAATTAGTCACAGGCATTTGCCGCCACGTAGAAGTTAATTCCAATGCTGACCATGCTTATGACACAGCGTTTGATTTTGCTGTACGCATGGGCTGGGGTTATTTCCGTATAACTACAGATTATGTACGCCCCGATTCGTTTGATCAGGAAATCTACATCAAGCCAATTGAAAACCCGTTCACCGTTTACTTTGATCCTAATTCCACGGCACCGGATGGATCGGATGCTGAAAAGTGTTTGGTAACGGTTGTGTTATCCAAAGAAAACTTCAGGAAAATGTATCCTGGCCGTGATGATGGCGGTAGCTTTGTAGCCCGTGGTACGGGTGATGCAAACATAGAATGGGTAACAAAACACGATATACGCATTGCTGAATACTTTTACACAGAATTGGTGCCAACAAACCTGGTTCTGCTATCTGATGGCACTTCAGTTTATGAAGATCAATTGCCGGATGCTGATTTAATGGACATGGCCGGAATTTACGAAGTTAGCCGCCGCAGAACGTTAAAGAAGGCAATCAAGTGGTGCAAAGTAACCGCAATGGAAGTGCTAGAAGAAGGCACTTGGGCTGGTAAATACATCCCAATTATTCCGGTGTATGGCCAGCAATGTATTGTGGACAACAAACGCAAGAAATTTGGCCTGGTTCGTATGGCTAAAGATGCACAGCGTATGTACAACTTCTGGCAAACATCCATGACAGAATCCGTAGCACTTGCGCCACGGGCTAAATGGATTATGGCTGAAGGTCAGGATGAAGGCCACGAAACAGAATGGGCAAATGCTAACAATACTTCCTATGCCTACTTGCGTTACAAGCAAACAGATATTAATGGCCAGCCAGCACCACCACCAATTCGCCAGGCACCGGAACAACCACCGGCTGCAATCATGGCAGCAGCACAATCAATAACTGCTGATTTACAGGCTGTAGTTGGAATATTTGATCCTAGCCAATTACCGCAGGGCAACATAAGCGGCAAAGCATTGCAAGGCCAGCAAGGCCAAGTGGACATGACAAACTTCCACTATTACGACAATTTGACACGTTCAATTGCGTATTGTGGCCGCCAGATATTGGATTTGATACCTAAAATCTACAATGCTGAACGTGTAATGCGTATTGTTGGTGATGATGGCAAGCCTGAATTAGTTACTGTTAACCAAAAAACTGGTCAAAAAGATGAAAACGGCATAGAAATATTGCTGAATGACGTAACGGTTGGTGAATATGACATTGTTATGGATACTGGACCAGGCTACAACACCAAACGCCAAGAAGCTGCTGATTCAATGATGACGTTGTTGGCTGCTGATCCTGGCTTAATGCAACAAGCTGGTGATTTGATATTCCGTAACATGGACTTTCCTGGTGCCGAAATTATTGCAGATCGTTTAGCTTCAGTTAATCCGTTGGCACAGATTGATGAAAAATCCAATATACCGCCACAAGTACAAATGCAATTGGCTAACAGCCAGCAGCAAATGCAGCAAATGGCGCAGCAAATCCAGCAGCTACAAATGATGATCAAGAATCGTCAAGACGTTGAACAAGTACGTCAAACTGGTGAAGATCGCCGTGCAGTATTGGCAGCAGAAGTTAAATTGCATGATCAAAACACTCGTTCGATCACTAGCCAGAACAAGACTGAAATTGATTCGCTAATGAAGCTGATTCTTGGCCACATGGACACGGCAAGATTAGAAGCGGAAATTGCGGCACGTAACCAAGATCAAGGCGCACGTATGGATCGTGCAGAACGCAGTATTGAAGATAATATGCAAACCATGTTGCCACCTTCACCGGAACAAATGCAGCAAATGCAACAACAAATGCAGCAACAAGGGCAAATGCAGCAAGAACAAATGCCGCAAGAAGGCCAGCCAATTCAGTAATGTTGCAAAATACGGAATATAGTATTAAGATAACTTAACAACCGTACCAATGCGGCAACATTGGGTTCATTCTTGGGATAAAAACCATGTCAGAAGCACAAGCAGCACAGGTAGTAGCCGAGCCTAAACAGGCTGGAACAGTAGTAACAAGTGAAAATTTAGCGGATTTTAATGCTAATAAATTAGGTTTAGCTTCCGAACAAAGCCCAACTGAGGCTGATACTGTAGATGAAAAATCCAGTTCAGAGCCAGCGGTAGATGAAGGACAGAGTGAACCGAAATTAGCTAAAGATGAAGCGACCGATACAGAAGAAAAGAAGCAAAACCCAAAGTTAGAAAAGCGTTTTTCTGAACTGACCAAAGCCCGTAAAGAAGCGGAAGCTAGGGCAGAAGAATTGGAAAGACGTTTAGCGGCAATTGAAAGCAATTCGGCACCACAACCACAATCGGTACCGGCAAGCAATCAAAAGCCTTCCCCTGACGAATTTAGGGATGCGTTCGAATATGCGGAAGCATTAGCCGAATGGTCAGCGGAACAAGCGTTGGTAAAACGTGAAATGGAAGTGCGGCAAAGGGAAGCTGAAACGCAGAAACAAAAGGTTATTCAAACCTGGCAACAAAAGCTTGAAGTAACCAAAGCCGAATTACCTGATTACGAAGAAATGGTGGCATCTAGTACGGTGGCTGTTACTGACGCAGTACGTGATGCAATTATTGAAAGTGATGTAGGACCAAGAATCCTATATGAACTGGCAAGTGATGACGAGTTGGCCGAAAAGCTAACGACCATGTCAATACCAAGCGCATTGAAACTAATTGGGAAGTTGGAAGCCAAGTTTGAAAAGACTGAAGCCCCAGCTAAAGCGGAAAAGAAATCTGTAGCGGCTAAATCTAATGCACCCGAACCGATTCGGCCATTAAGATCAACTGGTGGTGTTTCTGATGTTGCAATTGATGGTGAAAAACTATCATTTCAACAATACAGAGCCGCTAGACTTGCTGGCAAGATTCGATGAGGTTAAACCTAATTTAATTTTTAAGGAAATATCATGGCAAATAATTTGCTTACCATTAGCAAGATCACAAACGAAGCGTTGATGGTCTTAGAAAATGAACTAACTTTTACTGGTCAAGTTGACCGTAACTATGATGACCAATTTGCTGTAGTTGGCGCAAAAATTGGTTCAACCGTTAACGTTCGCCGCCCTGGCCGCTTTATTGGCGTTACAGGTCCGGCTTTGCAAGTTGAAGATTTCAACGAAACTAGCGTACCAGTAACATTGTCAACACAGTTCCACGTTGACACCCAATTCACTACCCAAGACTTGGCATTAAGCCTAGATATGTTTAGCGACCGTGTACTGAAGCCTGGTATTGCTGCTATCGCTAACAAGATGGATCGTGATGGTCTGATTACTGCTAAAAACAACACCGCTAACATCGTTGGCACCGCTGGTACTGCACCAACTGGTTTGATCACATATTTAACCGCTGCTGCTTACCTTGATTCTGAAGGCGCACCACGTGATGGCCGCCGTTCAGTAATTGTTGAGCCATTCACATCAGCATCTATTGTTGATAACTTAAAAGGTTTGTTTAACCCACAAACTACCATCAGCGAGCAGTACACAAAGGGCTTGATGGGGCGTGATTCTGGCGGCATGAACTGGTATATGGATCAGAACGTTGTGTCACAAACTTTCGGTTCTTATGCAACTTCAGTATTGTCTTGTAACGTTTCTACCGCTACTGGCTTCTTGTCAAGCGGCTGGGCATATTCAAGCAACATCACTATTGGTGCTGCAACTGCTGCTGCTACATTGAACCAAGGCGATACATTCACCATCGCTGGCGTTTATGCAGTTAACCCACAGAACCGTCAATCTTATGGCAAATTGCGTAACTTTGTAGTTCAATCTACAACTTCAATTGCTTCTGGCGGTACTGCTACTGTTACCGTTGTTCCAGCTATTATTACTGCTGGCCAATTCCAAAACGTTAGCGTAACTTCAACTGGCTCACAAACTGTTACTCCATTCAACAACACCGGCGTAACTTCACCACAAAACATTTTGATGCACAAAAATGCGTTCACAATGGCTTGCGCTGACTTAGAGTTACCAGAAGGCGTACATTTTGCTGGCCGTGCAAGCGATAAAGAATTGGGCTTATCAATTCGTGTTGTTCGCCAATACACAATTAACAACGATTCTATTCCGACAAGACTTGACGTTCTGTATGGCTGGGCACCGCTGTATCCTGAACTGGCTTGCCGTATTGCATCGTAATAAAATAGGGCGGTTAACCCCGCCCATTTTTAATCAATAATTTAAGGAATAAATCATGGCAAATCCAGGTCCAGCAACAACCGTAGCAAATCACCCATCTAACCTAGCCACTAACCAAGCAATTCGTTTATTGGCTTCTTACCAGGGTGTAAACGTTAACGCCGCCGGCGATACCGTTCTACCAATCAACAACACAAGTAGCTATTCTGTATCTAACGTTGTTTTTACAAATGCTTCAGTTAGCTTAACTACCGCTTTGGCTGGTGTATTTACTGCACCTTCCGCTGGTGGCACTGCAATTGTTGCAAATGCTGCTTTATCAGCAATGACAAGTGCTTCTGTAGTTAGCCAACGTACTGTAGCTACAACCGCTGCACAAACTAGCCAAAACCTTTACGTAAACGTTGGTACTGCACAAGGTGCAGCAGCAACAATGGATGTATTCGTTTATGGTTACGACTTAACGTTCCTACCTTAATAAAGGTAAGGAATTAGTGAGGAAAGCCACCCCCATAAAGGGTGGTTTTTTTCATTTTTAAGCTTATAATTAACTATCCTTAAACAAAGGGAAATCATGTCAAATTCAATCGTTATCAGAGTAATTGGTCCAACAACTTCAATTGCCATAACTGATACAGCATCCACACCAGTATTGATTACCCAAAAAGGGAATGATTTAGTCAATTATGCAGAATTTACAAATACTGGAACTGCTTCAATATCCATTAAAGTTTCAACCATATCTGCTGATGCAGTTCATCCAGTAGCAGGTACGCCAGGCGATTACCTTTTAAAAGGTACATCATCCGTTATCTTAGCGGTGCCAGCTAACCCATACTATGTATCTGGAATAACCATATCTGGCACTTCAACGTTATACGTAACGCCGGTAGATAGCCAATAATTAGGAAGTTTTATGACAAACCCATCCAATTCAGCGGTACAGAATTTATTGCCGGTTCAGGCGTATTTTGATGCCCAAAATAATTTTGTAACGTTTATTGGTCAGGGCTTGCCATTTACGGCAACTATTTCGCCAGATCAATCTGGCCTAGACATTACAAATAGCGTTATTGATTCAACCACTATCGGCGCAACAACACCGTCAACTGGTTCGTTTACAAGCTTAACAACAATAACAGGCACAATTTCAACGCAGCCAACCGCTGCTACTGACATTGTTAACTTGTTAGCGTTGCAATCTTATGTAGCCGGCATTAGTTGGAAACAGCCGTGTGCAGTTGCAACATTAGTTGATATTACGTTATCTGGTTTGCAATCAATTGATGGCTACACAACGTTGGCTGGTGATCGTGTATTGGTTAAAAACCAAACAAATGCAGCAGATAATGGCATTTATTTAGCTAATGCTGGTTTGTGGACACGTTCATTAGATGCAAATGTTTGGGATGAATTTGTATCTGCAATTAGCTTTATTGAATACGGCACCCAGGCTGGTGGCGCATGGTTTTGTACAGCAACACCTGGCGGTACATTAGGCACAACACCATTAAATTGGTCACAGTTTACTACTTCAGCGGTTTATTCTGCTGGTACTGGCTTAACGTTAACTGGCCAAGTATTTAGCATTACAAATACTGGCGTTCCGGCTTCTACTTATGGTTCTGCAACTGCAACACCAGTATTTGCGGTTAATGCACAAGGTCAAATCACATCAGTAACCAACACAACCATTACGCCGGCTATTGGTAGCGTAACTGGATTAGGAACTGGCGTTGCTACATTTTTGGCTACACCAACTTCTGCTAATTTAGCGGCTGCTGTAAGCGATGAAACTGGTACAGGCGCATTAGTATTTGCTACTAGCCCAACGTTGGTAACACCGGCATTAGGTACGCCAGCAAGCGGTGTAATGACCAATGTAACTGGTTTGCCGTTAACAACTGGTGTAACTGGCACGCTTGCAATTGGTAATGGCGGTACAGGCCAAACAACTGCTTCTGCTGCATTTAATGCACTTAGCCCAATTACTTCAGTTGGTGATTTAATTATTGGTAATGGCGCAAATAGTGCGACACGATTAGGAATTGGAACTAATGCTTATGTTTTAACTTCAAATGGCACAACTGCTGCATGGGCTGCAATTCCATCATCTATGGTTTATCCTGGTGCTGGCATACCAAATTCTACTGGTAGCGCATGGAGTACTAGTTATTCTGTATCAGGAACAGGAAACGTAGCGTTAACAACTGGCGCATCGTTAAGTAATCCAACAATTACCAATTACCAAGATTACACAACAACAACTGCACCTACTTTTCAAGAAGGCCGTGTTTGGTACGATACAGATCAAAAATCACTAGCTTTTTACAATGATTCTTCTTTAGCACCAGTTTATATTGGTGAAAACATTGTTTTAAAAGTTTACAACAATACTGGCTCTACAATTTCTAAGGGTTCAGCGGTATATATTCAATCAGGCGGTGCTTTTACTTATCCGAATGTTGGTTTGGCTAAAGCTGATGCCATAGGTACAGCGGCGGTTATTGGATTAATGAACGCAGATACGCCTACTGGTAATTTTGGTTATGTTACATCTACAGGCGTTATTACAGGTGTAAGTACAGGCGGCATGACAGAGGGCACAATTTTATATTTAAGCCCATATTCTGCTGGCCAATTAATGAATACGGTACCGCCAACTGGTTACGTTATTCAAGTTGGTGTTGTTGCACATTCAAATAGCCCCAACGGAACAATTTATACAAAACAAACCACACCATTAGCTATTTCTGCTGCAACAATTACAGGCGCATTAGCAGTAAATCAAGGTGGTACAGGTGTAACAACGTTAACTGGTTTGGCTTATGGCAATGGCACCAGCGCATTTACTGCTGCTAGTGCGGCACAGGTAGTATCTGTAATTGGTTCAACTGCGGTTACAAATGCAACAAATGCAGTAAACATTGGCATTACTGATGACACAACCACTAATGCAACAATGTACCCAACTTGGGTTACAACAACCACAGGTAATTTGCCGGTTAATACTTCATCTACAAAATTTAGTTTTAACCCATCAACTGGCACATTATCTGCGACTGTATTTAGCGGTGCAGGTACAAGCTTAACTGGAACTGCATCAAGCTTAACGGCTGGCGCAGTAGCTAATGCGTTAACGGCTGGTACAGGTTTAACTGCAACTGCAACGTTTAATGGATCGGCTGCAATTACGTTTAATGCAACTGGTTCAACAATCAATTCGCAAACAACTGGCTACACATTGGTTGCTAGTGATGCTGGTAAAACAATATCTATTACAACTGGTGGCGTAACGGTGCCAAATTCTGTTTTAAGTGCTGGCAACATTGTCACCATTTATAACAATTCAGGATCAGCCCAAACAATTACACAAGGTAGCGGTGTTACTTTGCAATGGGCTGGTCAATCAAGTTCAACAACTGGAAATAGAACACTAGGTTTATACGGCATTGCAACATTAATTTATATTAGTGCAAGCGTTGCTGTTATTTCTGGCGCAGGGTTGACATGACAATTCAGCAAATGTTTTTTGTTATTGGCGGCCAAACCGTATCAGCAGATTTTTTAATTATTGCTGGTGGCGGTGGAAGTGCTAACCCATTTATCAACACTAATGCTGGC
>LSRR01000611.1_pt1 | contig 34749 bp, 52 predicted proteins | sample 1162981 | NCBI WGS metagenome assembly LSRR01 (sample SAMN03256433, study PRJNA305521) | marine metagenome | biome: Estuarine; feature: Estuary; material: Brackish water; isolation source: iron chloride precipitation of viral particles from surface water samples | place: USA: Chesapeake Bay ... | reverse complement strand
CGTTTGGTAAAGGTAATTAATCAAACTTCTGGAGTTTACTATGGCTTATCCTACTGTAACCAGCTCAACCAGATCACCGTTAAAGATGTTAGCCGCGTAGCCAGAAGCGATCGTCATCAGACGAGTTGCGCCAGCGTATGGCATACCATCAATTCGGTTCACGGGCTTAAAGCCGTAGGGAGCGCTTACAGTAGGATAAGCCATAGTAAACTCCAGAAGTTTGATTAATTACCTTTACCAAACGAATGCGTGGATTTCTTCTCTGAAAAGAGTGGCATCCTCGGATCGTTTTGGCGCATCAGATTATTATCCACCGACTCGATCTGTCCTTCAGACTGCTTCTGATAGTACGAATTACGCTGTTCCACCAGTTCAATCGGAGTCTTGCAGAGTAACAACCCGCCGACCTCGATGTTGTCCTTAAAGCGACTTGTCGGGTCAACTAGCAGTTGAAATTTTGGCTGCTCTTCAATCTTGACAGGCTCCCAACCTTCTCGCAGTTTTGCGGAAAGATTACGTGGGTCAGAACTGTTCAAGGTTGAAACGCGAATCCATCTGTACGCGAAGCCGGGCTGCTTATCTGGTTCAGGGAGAAGCTCTGGCGGTGCCCACTGCTGAGGACGGGCCGACTCGGTGCGCGTTTCGTTATTACGTGGTGCTCTGTTTTCAGCCATTTCGGGCCTCCATTTTCATTTTTTCACGGACGTATTGCTCAGGTGTTAACCCAAGCCGCTTGGCAATGTTCAGTTCCGACTGTTTCAACACAACCTTTTTGGAAGCTGTGCTGCGGTTCGCTGGTGCCACGACCGTGGATGGCTTTTCTGTACGCTGCGGTTTTGTCTGCGGCGTTTCATCTTGCTTCTGGTCCTCGAAATAATCCGGGAACCGGCGGCGCATGGTCTCATCAACCTTCGCCCAATATTCATCGGTACTGGGGTAGCTGGCCCCGTACTGATTAACCAGCTTTTGATGCAATCCAAGTGCAAGGCTGGTCATCTCCTCGTCTTTACCGAACCATGTATTGCGCTCTTGCCACGCAACAGCCCGTTGGTCAGGACGAGGCACTTGGGTTTCTGATGCGACTTTTACATCATTTTCTTCCTCTTGTAAAGCAGGAACATAATCTTGCGCTTTTTGCAACTTAAACTGTGCTGTGTTTAACTGTTTTTGCGCACTGATAATCGCATCCGAATCACCCATGTCATAGGCGTCCTTATATGCTTTCTCTGCGGACTTAAGCTCTAGCTCTGCTGCGTTTTTGTAGGTATCAAGAAAGGATCTTTCACCTTCAGTGATCCTAGATTTTAGCCGTTGATTTTCAAATAATATGCGCTGCGCAAGATCTTCTGCCGCCTTACGCTCACGCAAAGCCTGATCTTTTTCGCGACGCTCATCATTCCAAACTTTCTTTAGCTGCTTAAGCTTAATCTTAACGTTCTCAGAATATTCTTCTAAGTCGTCCTTTTCTAAATCTTCAACCAACTCCTTGGGCATCGGGGTACGGCCACGATCCTCAGGAGGGGTGTCGTCTTCAATCTCAAACTCAAAATTATCTTCGGCTGCTGCCTTAGATTCCTTTCCCTTTTTTTCATCGGGAAATTCAAACTCTTCCATCTGTTGTGCCATTTGTTTCTCCTTTATGCCCGGCTAATGCCGCGTGGATCTTGGACCACCGCTTCAACCGTATCGTCATTGATCAAACGGAATTCGCGTCCGTGGATCTTTAGCCGTGTGCCAGAATTTGGACGAGCGAGAATAAAATCGCCCTCTTTGCACCACGGTCCTGTTGGGAACCTTTTCTCATCTTTGTAGCAATCAGGCCCCATTTTCACTACAAAAAATACGGTAGCTAACACTTCTTCAAATCGCCGCGTTTCGTCCGCTTTGAAAATGCCGCTTTCGTATTTCTCTTCCGCTTCTGGCATGGCCACAAGAATGTGGTAACCAGCCGGTTCGGGAAGTTGCTTCGCTTTCTCATCTGCCGTTTGAGGCAGAGTAGATACTTCACCGCTTTCTGTGGCGATGGCGATATCAGTCATCAGATTGCTCCATAAGTTTTGTGAGGTCTAAGATAAAACCCTCCGCGATGGATAGACCCCTAATCTCCCCGCAAAGTTTTTGATACTCAGCAAAGTCGCGACAGGAGTTGGTGGCAACTGCTTCGACTAATTGCTGACGTTTTTCTTTCAACTGCTCAAGAACTACCTCAAGCGTTTTGTCCATACTTATTCACCTTTTGTCGGTTTCTTTTCCCTAGCTGTGATGGCACGCTCTTTGGCTATTTGTGAACCAACCTTGATGCCCTCCAACTCCATTCTGCCTTCGAACTCTTGACGATCTTTGGCAGCCTTTGCGCCAACCTGCATACCAGCGATTTCCTTCTGCGCTTCGATGCGTTCGCGCTCAATCTCCAGTTGATCCGCCTTTGTCGCCGCATCAATCTGAAGTTTTTGCTTCTTAACCTCAAGCTCACCAGCTTTGATAGCAAGCTCTTCTTTCTGCATTTGAACAATTGGATCTTCTGCTGCTTGCTGTGCTTGTTGAGCAGCAGCCTCAGCCTGATCTTTCTGCAACAACTTACCGGCGGCAGCAGCCATCATGCGAGACATTTCAACTTCAATCTCTTCTGGTAATTCATCGTCCATCTTAGGCAGAGGAACACCAAGCTGCTCTTCAATTTGTTTGCGATACTCAAACGCAACGTGCTCTGCAATATGCGCCTGCAAAGCAGCCATCATCACATTGGCCTGTGGGTTTTGACCAATGATCTGTTGGATCTTAGGATCTTGCGCCGCAGCCATGTGAACAGTAATGTGTGCTTCGTGGTCTTGATAGATAAACGCTTTGACCGGTTTATTGTTCATGATTGCCATGTTTTCAGACACAGGATCTCTAGGCTTATGATCTTCAGCAGTCGGAATAAGCTTGCCGATATTTTTAATGCCAAGCACCTCAAGCATCTGGCGATTAAGCTCAACCTGATCGTAGATCTGTGGGTTCTGAGAAGCCATTTGCATCACGGCCTGATACTGCACAACCTTCTGCGACATGGTGGCCGCATTAGGATCAGACACAGGAATGATGTCCACTAAGTCGTAGTCGGACTTCTTGGCTTGCGGCGTTCCATCTACTGGCTGGTAGTCATATTCATCAGGCGCGTAGTCCTTGATGATTTCCTTAAGCAAGCGGAACTCTTCTTTCATGGCAAAGTGAATGCGAGCCTGCACCGCGCTCATCACTTTTAACTGCCGCTCTAGAATTGCCAGCGTTGTGCCGACCGGGGACTGAGAAGACATGTCGCTAACCTTGAGGTCAGCAGCAGATGCAAAGCGTCGGCCCTCTTCCACAATCTGATTCATCAGTTGGAAAAGAACTTGGCTAGGCTCTTTGTATGGAAGCGGGAGAATGTTGTCCCGAATAGTTCCAGATGCTACATCAACGTCTCGCCATTCACCCGGCGCAATCGGAGTGTCGTCGCCTTTGGTCCGCATCCCTTTGGATTTAAGACCGCCCGGCAGATTGCTAAGGGTGCCAGCATCAACAAGCTGGCGAATAATCGAAGTGCCAGACTTAGCAAATGCGCCAAGAAGATGAATGAGGCCAAAATAGTAGAAGCCAAAGCCCGGAATATATCCATAGTGTACGAAGTGTTGGCGTTTCAGTTTGGCTTCGTCATCTGGTCTCCAATTGCGACGAATCGCCAGAATTTTCCGTGAGCCTTTTTCTATAGTAACGATGTAAGGGATGGCAATCCCTGTTTTTTCACCGTCTTCATCCTTGTCCTCATAGCCTTCGAGGTCAAGATCAACCTGCATTTCCAAAAACTTGTAGCGATCATCAGATGTGGCGCGGAATCCCATCTTCTCCGCAATTTTTTTCTCCACATCGTCCAGTGTGTCATCTGGCTCTGGTAGATCGATGTCACGATAGAAGCCAGCCACCACCAATTTACGGAATTGGTTCGCAGTTTTGCGCATAATGTGCGTGACACGCGGTGAAGTTTTCAAATCACTCGCGCCATATGGCACAACTACGTCTTCTGCCGGTACAAAAATGGAAGTTTCGCGACCCATGGACGGGTCAAAGTAAACTTTCTTAAACGCATTACCAGCAAGACCCAAGCCCCACAGCATTCTTTCGTGTTCTGGACGGTATTCTGTGTTTTTCACAGTGAGGCGATAGTTCATATCGTCCTTCACTCGCAACGCAGCGTCTCTAATCTTGGGAGTTTCTTTGCCGATGATCTGTGTTTTAACCGGACCTGCCGCAGGAAACGTTTCCATGATGGTTTCAGACTGGAACTTCACCAGCGTTTCTGCCATGATCGGGTGATATACGCCGCAAGCGCCTTCCCACGGCTCCGATCTTTCTTCAATCTTCATGCCGAGCAACTCTAAGCCATCGACATAAGTCTGCATCCAGTCTTTTCTTGAGTTGTTGTCCTCTTCGTAGGCATCAACTAACTCATCCGCCAACTCTTCTAGCGTGTCTTCACTGATATATTCAGCTAGATTTGCAGAAAAATCCGCCTCTGAATCCTCGTCCGGCTCGATTTGAATCTCAAGCCCGGGCATTCCTATCGTTACCTCATCAGGATTTTCGATTTCTATCTCGATTTCCGGGTCATCTGTCATTGCATCCAGACCCATCGGTGCTTGGTAGAGCGCCTTGTCAATGTTTGTCGCCATGATTATCCTTAGTAATAAGAGCGTTTGCGTCGAAAGCCCATGGGCTCATCTTCTTCGTCCGACTCCAAACGCAAAAACCCGCCTTGCCGAAACCTCATCAAGGCCTGTACGCTGGAGTCAACCAAGTCATCGTGCTCAGCATTGGGAAACCTAGCCAATTCCTCAATGACCTCGTCCGCCCAGCGCGTATCAGGTGCCCACACTTTACCTGAACTGAACAAATCTGTAACCGAATTCAAACGTACAAACTTGTCATTCCCCCGGCTAGGCGTGTAGTCTTGAACATATACACCCATCCGCCGAAGCTCGTGGATCAACGGGGCACCCGCCGCCTTTGCCTCAATAATGCAGGAGTCCGGCTCCCATTCGTCATACATCTCTTTGGCCTTTTGCTTCAACTCCGGGAACTCCATTTTGTCCTTAAAGGCGTCCAGCAGGATGATATTCACATCATTTTCGTCCTCATCCTTATAGAAGACGCCCCACGTTGTACAGGCAGAATAGTCAGCCCGCTGGCTTTTGGTAAAGGCCGTATCCCAAGACTGGATAATGTACTCACACCGGGGTGGCTTATTGCTCTCCCATCGTTTCCACCAGTCCCGCTTTACTATCGCGCCCTCTTCGCCCGTCGGTTTCTGCTGGTACTGGGCGTTCCACTTGTACGGCGGAAGCTCTTCCTTCAACGCCTCTAGTTCCGTCAAACTCCAAAACTCAGGCCAGAGCGGACTCCCAGATGGCATGATCGCCGGTAGCTCTATCAACTCCCAATCCGTATTGTCAGATTTCAGTACCCGGCCTGTCAGATCTTTGTCCGACCACCGTGTCATCACAATAATGATAGATCCACCCGGCTGAAGTCGCTGCCGTGGACCGGAGGTATACCACTCATAAACATTGTCAAAAACAGTTGGATCACCCTGCGCCAGCCGCGCCTCCTGTTCGGAATGGGGATCATCAATAATTAATAAATCCGCACCTTTACCAGTAACAGTGCCACCAACACCGATAGCAAAGTAATCGCCGTTGTGATTAGTAGCCCATCGACCCGCCGCTTTGGAGTCAGCCCTGAGAGCAACATTAGGGAAGATCTTTGCATACTGCTCGGAGTCCACAAGATTCCTGACCTTGCGACCAAAGCCCACCGCCAGATCTGCCGTGTTCGATGTCTGGATAACCTTCTTGTCCGGGAACTTCCCCAAGAACCACGCCGGTAGCATGTTGGACGCAAACTCTGATTTCGTATGACGCGGCGGCATATTAATAATTAACCGCTTTAACTTCCCCTCCGCGATCTCCTCAAACTTCTTTGCCATCAGAGCATGGTGCCTGCCATGTATAAAACCCGGCCACATCTCATGGACAAAAGCCATAAAAGACTTCTGCGCCTTCTCCCGCTTCACCGCATCCCGATATTGCGATACCTGCTCCAGCAGCTTCTCCTGCTCAGCCATAGGCAACTGCGATATCAACTCACTCAGGTCCATACATTCCCCAAAAACGACGCGGCGTCGTTTTTCAATCTAAATTCCTAAAGTTCAGATACACAGGCCGCACACTCCGCCCCGCACCCCTCAACTTCTTCAACACACCCAACTTCACCAACCTATCAATAATCTCACTCGTGTTCCCCATCCCACCCTTACCCCTCAACTTACATATATCCCTTATCGACGGCCCAAACCCATACCGCTTCCACCACTCATCTACCACCAAAAATACTTCCCTTTGCGCAGGCGTCATATCCATCCCCATACACTCCTCCTCAGTCACCCGAGGCTTGCGTGCCATCTCCCTATTAATCAATAACTTGTCCATATTGTCATTACCCCGTGCTAACCATTCGTGTTGTCAGAAGGTTATCTGGTAATATTACCAGATGCACTTTTGTTAACTTTTCCGTTTTCCATTTTTTATACCCCCCCGGGGGTCTGCGTTTCCGAAGACAAGGGGGTGGGTTCGCTAGATTGAGGGGATTGTTCGTCCAAATCCGTGTTTTGGGCTGACAGTTCGAGTGGAATAGTATGTATATGCGGGCGGGACTCCTGCTCGCCCACAGCGGGGGGTGCCCCGGCGGTGGGGTCGACGACCGGGGGATCGTCATGGGATACGCCACTTGTCAGATTGGCATCATGATTAGAATCGTCGGCGGATAACTCGGCCAATAACTCGTTGGCATCAACGTCGGTTACATCCTGCGACCCGGAACCGATCATCAAGGTTTTGAGTTGATCCATGATTTGGGACTTGAGCGCATCCGAGCCCGAGATTGTGGTGATCTCTTTGCGCTCGGTGAAGGCCGCAACTTCGGTAACGGTGCCGAGAACCTTAGCCGCGGTTACTTTGGTGGACTGTTTTGCCGATGGATCAATGAGAACAGATACGAGTGATTGAATTACCAGAGCCCTCAAGGACTCAGAGGAGCGATATTTCTGAGCCTCCAGAGCCATCTCATAAGCTTCTATCTCTGCCCGTATCCTATCGTCAGCCTTAAGCCGGGATGCGTGATTGCCTTGTGTATCCTTCGAGCCCTTATCCGAATACGCTCTTCGATAAGCCTCCGCCCCTGTATTACCGAGCGCAACCTGCCGGGCAAATTCTCTTTGCTTTGGTGTTAACTCGGACTTTCCCACCATGAGGATAGTCTCAATAGGCATCTCTTTTAATGCTTGTCTTACTTCCTTCCTCTTCATCCCTTGAGCCTTTCCGCTTCGCTGCAATAACCCCGCCGCCCCGATCTTACAGGAACAAATGCGGAAAGTGTACCAATTTGGAACAACTGTCACACATTGGAACAGGACTGTACCAGATTGATACACCCGGAAAACACGCAAACCTAGTATTTATGCGGCATTTACCCTTGGCATGATCCATGCAATATCACCCATGCAGCACACCTATTGCATCGATACATGAAACCCGGTTATTATTTGGACTCACACACACCAAAGGAGCCAGACACCATGCGCCAGTCAGCCATCATTGAACACCCCGCCGCCTACGATGCAGCCATCAGGCGAAACATTATCGCCAACGCTCAGAAAACATGGAGAGCGGAAACACCACGCGCCGCCGAGATTGAAAACGCAATCCAAGCCGGGCGCACTTACACCGATTATGGCCATCTCACCTACACCGATAATTTTATCGGTAGCGTTGCCCGGGCATTTGACACCTACGGGAAATTGACCCCGAACCAATGCGCCGCCATCCTGAAAGGCATCGACGCACGCGCCGCCCGCCGCGCAGACTGGCAGGACAAGCAATCCGCTCTGAATGCCACCCGGGAACATCTCGGCACCGTAGGCCAAAAAATTACCCTTACCCTTACCCTTTGCAAAATTATCGAACTTGAAGGTATGAAGTTCAGCCGCTACGACTCGGGCATTACTTTCCTGCATATATTGGAAGACGAAGCCCAGAACGTAGTGATTTACAAAGGCACCGCCGCCGCGTTCGCAATCGACGAAGGCACAACCGTTACCGTGACCGCTACTGTCAAAGAACACGGCATTCGCGACGGAGTAAAGCAAACCATTATCCAACGCCCTAAAGCAATTTAAACCAACCCGGAGACCAAAACCATGACATGGGAAACCGAAGCCGTCCGCCAATACGCATACGCCATTGGATATGAAACGCCCGATCGCGCGTGGATTCTCTCGCCTTTTGATACATGGGAACCGAATCCATTTTATATCGGCGAACCGCAGCCGCACCCGCATGAAGAGCCAAACGACTAAACCAACCCGCCCGGGCAACCGGGCATTACAGGAGACCGACACCATGAAAGCTTATAGACACCTAGTCCGCTACGCCCTGAACGCCGGGCACACTATTTCGGTATACGACGGCGAAGTGTGGGAAGTGAAACGCTCGACCAAATACAAAACCATCATCAATTGCATTGAATCGGTGGAGGAGGCACAACTAAACATTCGAGACGCTAACGGCGATCCTATCGGATGGGCCCTTGTCTCAGCCTACGGACTGGCAGACGATGAAACCGTTATCGACTTCGGATGCAATGAATTCATGCTCGGATGGGAAAAAGCTTTTGAGAATCCACACGCCGAGCGCGACAACTTAATGCGTGCCGCCCGCGAACTTTCGACCGGGATACATGGAAGCTTTGCCGCTGGCATCGGAGACGCAGCACTACGCGCCGACAGCGAGAACTTGCGCCGACTTGTGGAGGCTTTCCCGGAGGTTTTCGCCAAAGCCACCGCCGAGACCGTATAACCCAATCGCCCGGGATGCCCCGGGCACCACCTGAAAGGAAACACACCATGAGCGAACTTATGCAAATCATTATCGAGCGTGACGGACTAAGCCGCGAGGAAGCCGCCCAGGCTATCGCCTACGCTCGGCACCTAGTCCACAACGAAGGATGCGACCCGGAAGAAATATTGCTGGACGAATTCGGACTCGAGCCTGATTACATTTTTGACCTGATTTAAGGAGCCGCCGCCATGAACCGCATCCCCGAAATTATCGTGATCGCAGGAGTTTTGCTCGCGATCGCTTGCCTGTATTTGGGCGCAACCGACCAGATCGAAACCGTCGACATGGTAATCATGACACTGGCAAGCTTGTTTATATCGGTAATCGCCGCCATTGAAGACCACAACCTGAGAGATTAATAAAATGAAAATCACCGTTAAACACCGCTCAAATTATGGCATCGACACTTTTTACCCGGCCTGCCCCGCCGCTGAACTATTCGCCCGCATGGCCGGACATAAAACCCTCACCCGAAACACGCTCGAATTAGTGCGACAGCTAGGTTATGAAATCGAACTACAGACCGAAGCCCCGAAGATTTTTAAACACCTGCAAACCGCATAAGGAACCGACACCATGTACACCTACACCAACCAGAAGCAATTGCGCCGGGCATTTTTTGAAACTTTCCCAGACCTGCCGCGCCGCCGATACCGTTATTCTTGGAAACGCGACGATAAAACCGCCGAGCTTGTTTACCCAGTAGACACCCGATGCGCTTTTGTTGACTGGATAGACAGCCTGCAGCAATCCGGGCAGATATCCGAATCACTCGCAAACCGTGCAACCCTTTGAAAGACCGACACCATGAAAACATTTGATTTTATTTCGGACCCCGGGCATGGATGGATCAAGGTACCGCACCGCATGCTCGCCGAATTCCAGATCGCAGACAAGATCAGCCACTACTCATACAGCCGGGGCGATTACGCCTACCTCGAGGAAGACATGGACGCAGCGACATTTTTTAATGCATACCGAGCCCGCCATGGACATGACCCGAAAATCCGGGAGCGCAACAGCGCACACAACTATAGCCGCGTCCGCAATTATGCAACTTATTATCCGCAGGTGACCGCATGAAAATCCATTTTATCCGCCGATCAAACAACCGCAAGACCGGGGCGATCCCGGTTACCTACAGCGAGCGCAAAACGTGCCCGCCTACTTGCCCGCATTACGAGGCCGACTGTTATGGCGAAGATTATTACACCCGCTTAAACTGGGACAAGGTACCGACCCGGGGCGCAAGCTTGCCCGAAACTTGCGCAAGTATTGCAGCGCTACCGCTCGGCCAGCTTTGGCGAATGAATGTAGCCGGAGATTTACCGGGCGAAGGTGAAGAGATCGACCCTTATGCTTTGGGTGAAATAGTCCGGGCGAACATAGGCCGCAAAGGATTCACCTACACGCACAAGAAGAGCGCGAGCGCGATTTTTTGGGCGCGCCATGCTACCCAATGGGGATTTACTGTCAACCTATCCGCCGACGATGCAGGCGAAGCAGACGCACTTGCCGCCCATGGCCTGCCGCTTACCTGCATTGTGCCAATGGACACGCCCGAGCGCACCACCACGCCCGAAGGCCGCCCGATAGTAGTATGCCCGGCGCAGACCCGAGAGGATAAGACTTGCGAAACTTGCGGACTATGCCAGCACGCCGACCGGGCAGTAATTGTCGGCTTCCGGGCGCATGGTACCCGAGCGAAGCAAACCGACCAACGAGCCCGCCGGGTAATCCCCATCGCACGCGCCGCATAATTACAAGGAGATCAGACGAATGAAAACGACCGAAGAATTAAAGGCACGCGCTCGAGGCATCGCCGAAGCGCATTTTTACTGCGACGATGAATGCGACATCCCATGGGAACCATTCGAGTACCACGACCCGGACGAAATCGAAACCGAATGCCAGAACCTAGCCGATTCAATTTTTAATGCCATGCTTTGGGCGCAATCATGAGGAGATCAGACGAATGAAAATCAAAACCGTATTAATTGGAGACGATCAGTTAAGCCGCAGAGACCTAGATGCCATCAGCGAGATAGTGCACGACGCGCTGCGCGACATTGGAGTTGATCCAGCATCATTTGCGTGGCATATCGAAGTGGACTACACCGAGACACAACCATAAGGAGATCAGACGAATGAATACCCAAAGAGCATACGCAGACGGCGCGATCGCCGGCTATAACTATGGATCGGACGAGAATCCATATGATCCTGAATCAGATGCCGATCGTTATCGCGCTTATCGTCAGGGCTACGACTATGGAGTTTTTCTTTACACACAGGACGAGGAATTAGACCAATGAAACCCGACCAAGAAATGAACGAATATATCGCCGCCATTATGAGCGCCGAACTTTTTAAATTCTGCAAAGAACAGGATTTGCCATTCGCACAAGCTTATGAGTTATCACTACGGGAAGATTTGACCGACTATCAATTCGGATATCTTGTCGCACACGCCCGGACCCTAACCGCCCTCATCAATTAACAGGAGACCAGACGAATGATTCACTTAACCGAGCAGGGATACAACGCCGGACGCCGCTTGTGCCTTACCAATAGATCAGACGGACAGCGCAACGTGCACGCTGCATACGCGCCGCTGCACTTGATCGACTTTCGTCGCGACACATGCCAGCAATGCCTGAAAATTTGGGCAGAGGAAGCTTACGACGAGCACGACGAGATGCCAGATTACATCCGGGCAATACGCAAAAAGGCCGCATAATCATGAGGAGATCAGACGAATGACAAGCCGACACCTTCAGAGATGCCTGTACACGCCCGGCTGCAATCGGTGCCAGTACACCGTAGTGAAAACGGCAGACGGATTCGCAACCATCTGCCGACAATGCTTTGAAGAATACCAACGATTGCAGCGAGATCAGACGGACAACCCGCGCATTGATTGGGTCAGGCTTTGAGTAAACTTAAACAGGCCAACGCGCCGATGGTAATCGTTAGCGTCCTCGCCTATCGTGTCGCTGATCCATGTCGGCCAGCCTATCTGCGCCGCAGTCTTTTGCCCGGTCTCGCTGGCATCATTGTCAACGATCACAAGGCCGGGCGTCATACCCTCCGCTACCTTCAGCATGTTGCCCGCTGAGAAACAGACATGCAAAGTGTACCGCCGCTTGAGGTTCTTTAATGCCAGACGAACAGACAAGGCCGTCGCGTACCCTTCACACAGGATATTGATTCCCTTATTGTCAAACGTGAACGTCGCGCCAGAAGTACGCTGCCCATACAAAAACCTTTTCCCGCCGTCTTCATCGATCATCTGCACGCCGACCAGCGATCCTGCAACCCTCATCGGCACGAGAAGGACAGGCTTGCCTTCGATCCGAAGAACATTTCCGCGCTCGTCGAAAAATCCCTTTGCTTCAAGATACGGGTGTGACGCTATGCCGCTCTCGTTGAGCATACGCACCGCCTTCTGTGTGGCCTCGCGCTGACGCTTGCGAATCTCCTGCTCCGCGCTGAGAACAGACGAACGAATTTGTCGGTGGTCTAGCTGGTTGGGAGAGTCATGCTTCCATATCGAAACGATAGTGTCGGTGGCATGGTTCTGTACAAATCCATGCGTGCCCATGTACTTAACTGCCCCATTGCGCTTACGCGGGTGATCCTCTGTTGGGTACCGCCTCCATGTACCGACAGGCGGGTAGTCGTGAATGATGATGCCATGAGAGCGGGCGAAATCTAAGAAGTCCATCACTTCACCCTTGCTCGGCCTTCAACGAACTGCTTGATATGAAATAACGCATGGTCATACCCTTCAGAAAACAAGGCATTCCGGTCTCGCTCCATTCCAGTCAACTCATCAACTGTATCAAGCACAGCTTTCTGCTCTGCTGCAACAGCCGCAGAAAGACGGTCGCGCCACTCAGCCTCGACCATGCGGATGATGTCATCTCTGTTCATCTCTTCCCGATCCTTTTCAAAAATGCGTGAAGCTTTTTGCGGATAAACTTCTTCACCTCCGGCGATGGAAGCATGACCTGATTGTCGTTCAACCCCCGAGGCCACACGCCAAACTTATCTCGATAAGTATTCGCAGCACGCCCACTCGACCAACCCTCATTCTTGACGTAGTACTGCATCATCGACCAGAATTCCTGCTTGCTTTCGCGTGACATGCTTGCCATCGCCAGCTCTTCCATCTGCCCAGCCACTGCGCTCACTTTGTTCTGCCGCTCCCGAACATGGCCGCAGTTGTAGCAAGTATCAGACGCACCGACCCACAGCGCATGACATGCCGGGCACTTGGATTCCTTCTTCTCTTTTTCTGTCGGCTCCTTCTTAGCTTTCTCTTTGCCCTCGTCCAGCTTGTTCACGCCGTCCTCATAGACCTCATCCCAGTCTTCCCGGAAGCGCAGGTAATTACCGCTGTGGTCCAGCCACAAGGCGAAGTCTTTGCCTTCGCAGCCACGCATGACGCGACCCATCTGCTGGATGTGGGAGGATAGAGACTTGCTGAATGGCCGAGCGGAGACGCCGATCATTACGTCCGGGACATCAAACCCTTTGGTCAGAATATCGGTGGCGATTAAGCCCTGTATCTCAGTGTCTGGCTTTGAGAAGTCTTCGATGATCTGCTTCTTCCAGTCCTCGTCGTCCTTGTAGCTGAGGCTGACAAAGTTATAGCCATGCTCCTGAAACTTACGGGCGAGATCCGCGCCGTGATCAACACCGGCAGAAAAGACAATCGTCTTACGTGGAGCGCCGAATATCTCATGCGTCTTCGTGATCCACTCTGTAACTACGTCACCGGTAATCTTCATGCCCCGGGTGGTAGCTTCCTGCTGCGACCACTCGCCCGCCACCTTCTTAGCACCGGTCATGTCTATCTCTTTGGCAATGAACACGCGCAGCGGCACTAGCATCTGGCGCTCGACCAGTTCTTTGGTGGTGACGGGACTGACAACGTTATCGTATATCTTGCCGAGCCCCTTGGTGAAAGGGGTGGCGGTCAGGCCGATGACTTTGACGTCGGGATTGTTCTTGATGAACTCGACGGTCTGCTCCCTTGTGGCGTGGCACTCATCAACGATCAGAAGATTCAGTCCGGGGAATGCGCCACGTCGTTCAAGAGTCTGAGCAGAGCAGACCTGAATGTTTTCATATGGACGGTACCGCCAGTGTCCGGATTGCAGGACACCGTGGTCTATGTTGTACCGCTCCAGCCGCTTGCTGGTCTGATCGCATAACACGATCCTGTCCAGAAGCATGGCAGCCTTGTTGCCTTTGGATTTGGTGGCGGCCATCAGGGCGATAGCCATCTCTGTTTTACCGCTGCCAGTCGGACTGACTAGCACCTGCGCCCGCTTACCTTGTGCGAACCCTGCACGAAGATCGGCGAGCGCCTTCTCCTGATAATCACGAAGACTTAACACTTGAACTCCTCACTCTGCTGACACACATGCCCGCCAGCGTGGGCATAACTCACTTTTCTTCTAGCTTCTTGAGCTTCTTCTGGAGGGATGCAACCTGCTTCATAAGCTGAGCATTCTCTGATTGGAACGTGTCGCGCGACTGCTTGACCGCGGCCAGTTCAATCTCAAGCAGGCGGATCTGAGCACGAAGATCCTTGATGGTGGATTCAGCCATCTGCTTTTCAATCTCATCACCGTCCATGGTTGCAACAGCCAGCTTGTCAGACAACGCTTCGTTCTCCGCTTTCAACAGGGCAATAGCGTCGGCCATCTCTTCGTCTGGCTTTTGCTCGAACGGCCAATCGTCCACCGGCTCATCTTTCTTTTCCTCTTCCTTCTCCGCCTTGATCTTTGGACGCATGACATGTTCTTTGCCGCCGCGCTCGAACTTGGTTTCCTCTTTGGTCAAGCCCAGCTCCCGGCGGATGTTGGCAACCAGCACATGGCTGACATGGCAGTGCTTCGCAATCTCTCGATCAGACCAATCAGACCACTCTAGATCTTTAAGCATGATGGTAACGACGTTGCGCTTATCTGCATTGCTGCGCTGCTTGCCGTGCGTGCCGTTTGCGCTAAGTGAGTACAGGATGGCATCACGCAGAGTGCCGTTGATAACGTCGCACTCCACACCGGGAGAACCGGCTGCCTTGTTGGCGAAGTAGCGGTGAAAACCGTCAGCAAGATAGTAGGAAGTACCGTCTGCAAACACGATGATGGGCGGGAACTGTGCACCAGCCTTGATGGCCTCGCAGTACTCGCCAACTACCTGTTCGTCGATCTTGACACGCGCTTGCGTGCCACAATCGATTCTAATTTTTTCCAAGCTGATGTTCATTTACCCCTCCGAAAGTTTAATCATTAACCACAATACGGCCAAGATGCCCAGCAGACACAGCCCGGCACCGATGAGCGCACCCGACGCCAACAGCAAATACATAGCGAAATCAATCATTCTGATTTCTTCCCTTTGATAATGTCCACCATATCCGCATAGGCTGCCTTGCTGGCAACATCATTGCGGGCGTAGACCATGTCGTATGCCGCAGCGTAGACACGCTCCATTTTTCGGATAAACAGTGCCGCATCCAGATCAAGCTGGCTTCGGGGCTGGGACTCCAACCACTCTGCCAAATCTTCTGCCACCGACCTCATCTTGCTCTCCTTATTTTTATATTTGGTTTGGTAACGTGCCACTGATTGTTGCTGTTCTGTCTCTCAAGGTTCTGTCCGAGAAGATCGGTGCGAGCATGATCTATTCTCACCTCCCGCCGTAACTTCCTGCGCTCGTAGTCAATCTTCCTGTCCTGATGGCAATCGATGTTCCTCATCCAGTCCAGTGTCTTCATGTCCTGCGATGGATCGGTATCCCATAACCTGTCTGCCAGCGGCTTCAAGAAAGTGCCGACGAACACCCGCACCGACATCTTGTTAGCTTTGGGCGGCTGCCGCATCAAGTCCTTATCCGGAGGCGCGATGTTGTAGGGCTTGAGCCAGTAGTACAGGTAGCCGATGGTAATGTCTGACCGGAATGCCTTGATCAGCATAGCGTCGTAGATCCGCTGCCTGTCCATCAGTGCATCGTCCCGGCAGATTCCTTCAGGGCTTGCTTGTGCCCCCGGTATGCAGCCACAGCGCCCACGCTGAACCATGCAACAGCGGTCTTCTCATCCGCCAGATCCGGGGACAATCCCTCCGACTCTGCCAGCATCACCCCTGCCACCTTGGTCAAAGCCATCAGGATGACGAACATGTCCTCCCCATCCAAAACAAACTCCAGCCGGTCCGACAAATCCATGGCCTCTTTCACCAAGCTCATTACATCCCTCTCCATACCACCTCCTCTACATATAGTGGATGATTCCTCTACATGTAGTAAGCATAATCCCTACATATAGATGTGTCAACAGGTAGTTCCGGTCTCATCCTACCTATTGCATACCAGTGTTTAGGCTCCCCAAGGGTGATAGCCCAGCCTTTACCCATGCCGTAGGCACAGAGGTGGGGGGTATCTCCCTGCCCAACTGTCAGATCCTGCGTCTGTCAGTCCAGCAACCCCGTGAGGCAGCGATTATCTCGATGGCAGGGTTGTCTCACCACTTGTCCCCACCGTCTTGTGTAGTCCCTCGCTGACAGGCTACGTGGCTCGCTCCGGGGTGTACGGAGGCCAGTGTACTCTCTACGGCAGCCCATGCAGGCTCTCTGCTATCGCGGTAGGTGCGGTCAGAGCGCCCAAAGAAAAACCCCAGTACAACTTAGGTGGGGCATGGCCCGTGGCATGGGCAACTCAGTCATATCCTCGCCAAAGGCTTTCCCCTCGTTAGAAGGAAAACATAACTGAACTACACATGCCCCACCTAAACTGACTGGGGTTGATTGCTTTGGCGATATGACAGAGTGCCACCTCTGACAGACCGAATGATAAGACAGTATGAGATTCTGTGCAACTAGACGTTGCTGGACCTTATTGGTCATGCGTCTTGGTAGCGGGAGTCGGAATCGAACCGACGACCTATGGAATATGAGCCCACCGCGCTACCGCTGCGCCATCCCGCATCTGGTAGAACTATAGCAGGAACAATCTGTTGCGTGGGAAAAAATCCCCCCGCCTTGAAGGAGGGGGAGGCGGAGGGCCCCGGAATTCACCACCGGCAAGAGTTATTCCCCGTCTTTCCGGGGTGTCAGCAGGATCATCTAGTGAAGGTGCCGCCGAAAGGATTACTAGACTCCTGCCGCCGCCGTTAACCCACCTGCGGCTGGGGCATGAGTAACGCCAATCACCACCACGTCGGGTACTCGCTGCATCCGTGTGCGCTCCCCCGATGACTCAGAGGCACAGCAATCCGCTTTCCCCAGACCCAAAGATATCACGCCAAATCCTATCTGGAAATATTACCAGATAACCTTAATGCAACAGATTGTTCCTGCATGAATATACCTATTGACACTACCTACCTGTTCTAATAGCATGCAGGTGTTGCATCTAAAAAGGAGGATACACATGGGAAAGTGGAAAACATTGGCATTCCCCGTACCTGAAGATAGCACTCAGGATGGGATGGAATTGCGGGACTACTTCGCGGCGAAGGCCTTGCAGTCTTTGATCATCACCAGTGAAACACAGGGATACATTAGCAACCTTGTTTATGTGGCCTATCAATACGCTGATGCAGCCATGGATATCAGGGAACACGAATGAAGATCACCAACAAGTTCAGCATCCCGCAGACCTTCGTCAACGTAGTAAAGCGGCCTCAGTACAGCAAGGGTGATGTTAACCTGAGCGTGACTGAGCTACTGAACTCGCCGCGTATCGTGCAGCTACGCACCAAGCATATCGACGAGCTTGAGACGGACGTATCTGAGATGGTCTGGTCTTTGTTCGGCACCGCCGTCCACAACATCCTCGAGCATGGCAAGGATGAGAACCATATCGTAGAGGAGCGCCTGTTCACCCAGTTCGAGGGATGGAAGATCTCAGGTGCTATAGACCTGCAAGAAGTCCACTCCGATGGAATCGACATCAAGGACTACAAGGTCACCGGCGCGTGGTCAGTGCAGCAGGAGAAGGCTGACTGGGTTAGTCAGTTAAACTGCTACGCATGGCTGGTGGAGAAGGTAAAGGGCCATCGCGTCCGCTCTATTCAGATTGTGGCTATCGTCCGTGACTGGAGCCGTCGAGACGCAGAGAGCAAAGAGACCTACCCTCAAGCCCCCATCGTTGTACTAGACATCCCGCTGTGGACATTTGAACAGCGTGAGGATTACATACGCAGCCGCTTGGTTCTGCACAATGAAGCTCTGTTCAACAAACAGGTTGGCGATAACCTACCAGAGTGCACTCCTGATGAAATGTGGGAGAAGCCTACTGTCTATGCCATCAAGAAGATTGGTGGTGTGCGAGCCAAGACATTGTTCGGCGAGAAAGACCGGGCAGAGGCTGAGCTTGAGAAGTTGAACGCCAAGAAAGAGGATTACCACATCGAAGTGCGTGAGGGGGAGCGTACCCGGTGCGAGAAGTTCTGTCAGGTCTCCCAGTTCTGTGATCAACATCAACAATACCTTAAGGAGAAATCATGAGATACATCATCGCCATCTGGGCCATCGCGTCCGCAGGCATGGCATACGCAGGCTGCTCATCATACAGTTATCAATATAACGGTCGGTTCGTCTACTGCACCACATGCTGCGACACCGCCGGTAACTGCAACACTTACTGCAACTAAGGAGAAAACCATGGAAATTCGCATCATCATTGAGAACGCAACCCCCGCTGTTATCCAAGCACTAGCAGGACTGTCTGCGCCCAAGGTAGTACGGGTTGCTGACGCGCCACCCAAGAAGGGATACCGCTGGTCGCGCAAGGCAAAGATGAACCTGAAGATCCGCACACCAGAAGCACCGTATGGCCTCAAGAAAGACGGCACTCCACGCGCCAAACCCGGCGCATCTAAAAAGGTGACTACATGAAAAACATAGCAGCAGCATTGGTGAAGGCGCAGCGGGAGTTTGGACCTGCGCTCAAGACTAGCACCAACCCACACTTTCGCACCAAGTATGCAGACCTGTCGGCGTGCGTAGAGGCGGTGATAGATGGGTTGAACAACAACGGCATCTACCTGATGCAGTTGAACGAAGAGCGCGAGGGTGGTGTGTGCATCCAAACAGTGTTCATCCACGAATCTGGTGAGCAGATTACCGCTGGCTCTTTATTCGTCCCGGCAGCCAAACAAGATCCCCAAGGCTACGGTAGTGCTTTGACCTACGCTCGCAGGTATAGCCTGATGGCTGCCTGCGGCATCGCCCCAGAGGACAATGATGCCAACTCCGCTAAAGCTCCTGTTAATAGACCTGCGGTGGCACCTGCGCCGAAGCCTGCGCCTGCTCCGAAGCCTCAAGCGGCACCTGTTGTACCTCCTAAAATGGAAGGGAAAGATTCACAGTGGCAGCTTAAAGTTTCAGCAGAGCCCGACACAGAATGGCAAGACTGGCTCAAAACCGTGGTAGATCTGACTGTGTTTGCGCTTGAGGCAGCGCAGACTAAGGAAGACGTGATGAATATCTTCCGCACTAACCGGATCATATATGACCGCATTCAATCGCAAGATGCAGATTCGTATGCAGAACTGACCACAACATTCAAGCATTTCAAGGAGCAGTTTAATGAACAAGTATCCGAATAGTGGCGCTCTGTTTTATTCACAAAACCGCGTCCACCCTAACTCACCGGATATGACCGGCGACATCTCGGTTGAGCGCAGCTTGCTCCGCCAGATGTTGGATGAGACAGACGAGGACTCCATCAAGATTCGTTTGTCCGGATGGGAAAAGCAAGGTAGTCGCGGCCCATTCTTCAGTTTGAAGGTGAACACCTACAAGAAGCCAGAAGAGCAGGCACCGCCACCATCAAAGCAACAGGAGTTGCCGCCAATTGACGATAGTGACGTGCCCTTCTGATGGCGAAGGTCAGCCCAACACAGAGAAGTCTTGAGTATCTGCGCGAGCAGGGATACCACGTTGAGATTGTTGAACACTGGAATCACTGGGCGCGGATACGTCAGGACTTGTGGGGGTGGTGCGATCTGCTGGCGCTAAGAAAGAACGAAGTGCTGGCCGTGCAAGTAACGGCGTCCGCAGTAGCAACACGTATCAAGAAGATTCAGGACTCGGCAACCGTGCAGTTCGTTCGGGATGCTGGCATCAGGATTGAAGTCCATGGATGGCGGCAGAACACCAAGGGCGAGTGGATCATGAGAGTGGAGGATATATCGTAATGCAGACCAGTAACTTTGAAGCCGTCAAGGTTGCGCTCAAGCAAGACAAGACCGGCTATATCTTAACCATGTGCATCCATCCCAACGAGATACCAGATGAACTTCTGCGTGACTTTGTGGGTGCCCGCTATCAGGTGGTGATGGTGCGCCTAACCGAGGATGAGATGCCCATGAACCGGGAGCAGGAGTTCGGCAAAGACTCGGTCAGGACTGCGGCAATGCTGTGCCGGGATCAAACCTTCTGGCGGTTCCTGAAAGAGGCGGGCCAGATCTTTGAGGCATCTGAGGAAGAGGCCACCGACTGGTTGAAGCATGAGCTAGGCGTACCCAGTCGGGCAGATATACCCAAGAGCCAGATTGCAGTAAACCGACTTATCTCAATACGACAGGAGTTTAATTTATGGAAGCAAGTAAACGACTAATCCCTTACTCGGTGCACCTTTCCGAACCGGTGTACAACGCGCTGAAGGAGCATGCCAAGGGACGTAAGGCATCCTCGATTGTGCGCGACGCTATCACCATGATCTTAGAGGGTGATGATGCGTTCCAGAGTGGGTACCGCAAGGGACTTCGTGATGCAATGGATGTGATCCACCGCGACCCGTATGCGTCCAGCATCAGCGTGGGTGAGCGCAAGATTGCAGATACTTTGATTGACCAACTTGAGCAGATGACGACAGCACCCTAACTCTTGGAGGAAGGAATGTTAAAGGACGGAAAATTTATCAAGGAGCCGCCCATAAAAATTGGTGTGCATTATGTGCCGCCCCCTAACAAAACCCTTACCGAAGAGGAAAAGGAAATGCAGCAAGTACTTTTGCGTGAGCGGCGGAGAAAGCGTAAACCTGTGAACCTTGGCGTTGGTGGCTTTTTGGTGCTGGCATACATGTTTTTCTGCATCATTGTCTTAATAGCCAATCTTACAATAGGTACATTGTTTGAGTAAGAGTCTTGTAAAACTGGCACAGCAGGTAGCGGATGAGGAGGGTCTTGTCTATGCCCCGGATGTGGCGGCGCTCAACTGGATGAATAAGTTTGCCAAGTTGGTGGCCATCAGAGAGCGGGAGGCGTGCGCCCACAAACTGGAGGAAGCTGGGCACCCGGACATGGCAAAATTTATACGCGATAGCAAGTGGTAACACACGAAAGGAATTACATGTTCATTGAAACCATCAGCCTGCGCAAGATCATCGACTGGATAAATGCCCTCTGGGGCAAGTCACTCGCCGCCGTGATCATGTTGCTGGTCGGTCTATATATCGGAGAGATAAACGCAGAGAGCCGCATTGTTTCCGACTGCAAGTTTGCTAACGCTTTCCGTGTCGGCATTCAGGCATTTACCTGTCAACGGAGGATTTAGTGAAACCGCCTGAGATCGTAGCCGTTGCATTTTATATGGCTATCGCACTGTTCACTGTGGTGTTCGGGTACAAGGCTGTGAATACAAACCCACCGCTGCCGTGTGGAGTATCAGAGATCAGCCCTGATGTGACCCCCGAAGTACGCGAGAAGTGTAGGCAGATGCGGGAGCAGAGAGCGAAAGAACAGAGGGGGCACAAGCTATGACCATCACACTAACACGCGAGGAAGCGCAGCAGGTGTTGTATGCGTTGGAAGCAGCATTAAGCGATGACCAGCCATACATAGTTAGCTGCAAGCAAACAGTCGAAACCCTCCGCGCCCGACTTGCACAGACTGAACACGTTTCCTACGCTGGCAACGGTACTGCTGGCAGAGAGAACACGACCGCGCCTACTGGTTTTTTCTTTCAAATGCCAAAGCCTGAACCAGAGCCAGTAGCGTGGCATGAACCCGGAGCATACGGTAACGTGACCGTGCATAAAGATTGGGCGAAAGAAAACGGTTGGTTGCCGCTTTACAAGGAGAAGGACACGTGAGCGGAGACCATAACCAATACCAAAAAGCAAAGGGAAAACAAATGATCGACCCAACTAAACTACAGTACTACACGATGGCGAGTCGGATGCGCGGGTTTGCAGAAGGCATCATAGACCAAGACCGTCACGAAGCACTAATCAATATGCTAAACAAAGCAGCGTCATTACTCGAACACGCATGGGATGAGTACCAGCTAACGCTACCAGAAGATCAACGAGTAGGAAGTTAAGGAGGGACAAATGGTAAGACTTCGTGCAATAGATGGATGCCTCAATGAACATGACATCATCAAGATGAAAGACATGCCGCGCTTCGATGCGGACGTAAATGTTGCAGGAGCTACGGTAACCAGAAAGATGGTGAAAATAACAATCAAAGACAAGACAATGTACGCAGACGCAATAACCGGTACACTTTACAACCCCAAAACTGGAAGATGTAATTCCACCAGACTCTTCATTGAGAAAGTTTATAAACTATAAACGTCGAGAGGATAAGCATGTGGTGCCCTGAGTGTGACGGCGGAACCAAAACGATAGACAGCAGAAAGTATCAGGACGTGAGTGGCACTTTTGATTTCGTGAGGCGCAACCGAATTTGCCGAGTCTGCAATCATAAGTTTATAACCATCGAAGTTGCCCAAGATATTTGGGACAACTACTACAAAGAAGCTATTGAGCAAACCGAGGAGGCGGGTTGAGCAAGTCCATTAAGCAGTACATGAATGAGGTGGCTGGCATAGGCTGCGTGATGTGCCACCATCTCGATCAGGGATATACTCCTGCCGTCCTGCATCACCCACGGGACGCAGTAGGCGGGGCGCAGAAAGCGTCAGACTGGTTGGTAATCCCCTTGTGCCCCGAACATCATGTCGGTTCTTCTGGATACCATGGGTTAGGTAGCAGGGGTTTTTATACACGATACAAACTTACCGAGTGGGATCTGATGGCGATGACCATAGAGCTACACCACAAGTCACTTTAGCTCTTTACGCACCGTCTCCATCTGCTTGGCAATTTCGCCAATTAGAAGCTTGAGACGGTCAATCTCTTCTTTCTTCTCAGCCCCTGACATGTTCTCATCGTTACGAATAAACGAGATAGCCTGACGAATCTTAGCCATATCCTTGGCAGCCTTGTCATAAGATTTTGACAGCGCAATTTCATTGCCCTTCTTCGCAAGAATTTCGTCAACCTTCTCAGACTGACCAAGCTCCGCGTAGTGGCGCATGTCTGCATACGCCTGAGAGATCTGCTTGCTGTTCTGGTAAAACTCAGTGACGTACCGACTCTGCGTCTGAGGCAGGGACTTGATAAATCCCAGTGACATCGCGTCCGCCCAGTTGTGATCCGGATAGGCACTCTTCGAGAACGGCATGACCGCATAGTGGGAGGAAAACGAGATCGTGCCGCCCAGCCAGCCCAGATAAGCCTTGATGGCGTAATCAATCTGCACCGGTGACAACTCCGTCTTCTCGCCTGCCACGCCAGCGATGATGCTGGAGATCCCTCCAAGGGCCTTTGCTATCGGGCTAGTGTTGTCAGATGCTCGCTCCTGCTTAGATAGCCGCTCCATGCCAGCAGTCTCGATAGGTGCGCCAGTAAAGCTATCCTTGTTTGCATACAGATCCAGCAATGGCTTGATCATTTGTGGCGTAGGGTTCAGGGCAAACGTATCTCCCAACATGCGACGGAAACTTTCTTCAAACTGCTTGCCCTCTGCGCCTTGATCAACGATCTGCTCCAGCACCCGCTCTGCCATGGTGCCAAACGCACCGATCTCAAATGGCTTAGGTACACGCAACGCGGTATCCATGCCCGGCAGCTTGAACCACCAGAAGTTATCACGGTCCCAAGCCTCACGCCTCTGGAACTCATCGTCATCCTTAAACATCAGGTACAGGGCCATCGATGCCAGCACTACTGCACTTGTCACCGTGCCAAACTGCTGAGCCTTCTGCTTGTCAGTCAGCTCAATAGGCTTGTCTGTCACCGTGTTGTAGATCACCCGGCTGGTAGGCACCACGCCATCCCTGCCAAGCTTGTACAAACCCTGCACACGGGCATTCAGAAACGGCACCACCTGCGCCACCAGACGGAAGGCAGGCCACGATCCTTGCATGGAGAAGTCCAGCAGATCCCGGGCATAGAACGATGCCTCAAGATGGGACATGCCACGGTCACGCATTTGCTGATACAGCGCCATACGGTTGGCGGATTCAGACTTGTTGCCCCACTCCTGATACTTGCGCCACGCAGAGACCAATCCTTTTTTAATTTTCTCGTCCGTATCCAGCACCGAATCTGGATTCACACCCTGCTTCAGCAGACGTTTAATCAGGCGGCTCTGGTCACCTTCATAGTAGGAACCAAAGTTAAAGATCGCACCACCAGCCAGCGCCGAAATGTGTGCGGGATTGTCATTGCTAGAAGCGTTCCATCCTTTGATCACGTTAGCAATCGGGCTGAGCTTCAAATCAGACACCGCCATAGCCGAAATGGAATCACGGAACAAGTTGCGAACCTTGAACGCAGGAGACAGGGTCACACCAAATTGCAGCAGGTTCTTAAAGTCTTTAGCCACATCAAGGAACTTAGACTTCATCCCCATGTAGCCGATTGATCCAATAGATTCCAGCAGCAGTGGATCTACCACCTCAAAGTACGCAGGCTTGCCGTCCATCATGGTTTTAACCATGCCAGCTTTCTGGGTGGTGTACTCAGCCTTCAGCTTGCCGTCGCCTACCATCTCGCCAGATTTGGATGAATACACCTTGCCATCACGCCACTCTAAGCCCACTTTCAAATTAGGATAGGCCGCACCCATATCCATAGCAGCATCAATTGTTGCGTTTGCCGCCCGGTTCTTCATCGACGCAGACAGGATGTGGCTCCAGTTGCGCAAGGTGTTCTCCATCAGATCGCCAAACTGTTTCTCCCCACCCTTCAATTGCTTGGAGAATTCCTGACGACCAAGACCGGCAGCAGTAGCAGCGCCTTGTAGGTCACCATCCTCCATCAATTTATAGAACGGAATATAGTTGATATCCTTGGAGAAAATTTCGTACGCAGCCTTGTCAATCAGACCCTGCTTGTACGCAACGTCAAGCACTGACCTATTGAGCGCATTCATTTCCTTTTGAACGCTTCTGTAAACATCAATCCTTGGTTTGCCATTTAGCATGCCGCTTGCAAATTCTTGGCGACGCGCAACTAAGTTAGGATTAATAGACCTCTCAGCGCCTTCTTTGACTTCTATCTTCCCGTCCTTGGGCACCGCTTCTTGGGCTTCACTCATTGTCTTGAACTGACCAACAAGATTCTTGTCTTTGTCGAAGACGTTGTACTTATCTTTGACAAGCTCCGCCTCACGGTTAAGAGCAACCCAGATTTGGTAGCTATCAACCTCTTTACCAACCGGCTCCAAAATTTGGAGTAGTCCTTTGGTGTTTGGTTTTATATCTAACGCATCATCTGTCAAAGTTACTTGACCATTAAACAGAATGCCTTCTAGTGCGCCATCAATAGTCTTGGACATACGGGCCAGCATGTAAGCATACTCACCCTTCTCTTCATAATCTTTGATAGAACGGTATTGGTCAGCCACACCTTGGGCAAGCTTCTTCCAGAAGTCATTTTGCATTCCCTTGATGCGGTCAACAATGGTTTCGCTCTTGGGGTAGAAAATTGGATCTGCTTTATCCAGCAGGTCTGGACTAACGTGGCTAAACGCATCACGCTGCATCTCTGGGCGCTTGCTGCTCATGCGCTGAGCTACACGCTCGATACGATCCTTGGCGCTGTACAAAATGCGCTTATCGGCAGGGTTAAAATTACCTTTGTTAAACGCGGACTTAATTTGCGTGGGCGAGAACGGAACAATTTCAGCGCCGTTATCTACAATGACCCCGTCATATCCCAAGGCTTTAAGAATATTTGTGACCGAGCTTGATCCAAATTTACCCGTGCGCGATACATCACGGATAAATTTATCTAACGCAGTGTGGGAGGCCACCATGAGAGGCTTTTGAATGCTAATGTAAACCGGCATTACATTAGCGCCCTCTTTTATTTTTCCGCTTGGGGTTTCAATAAATGTTGGTTGAGTTTGACCTTCTGCATAAACTTTGCGATTTGGATTGCCAACGGCATACCCGCTTGCCTCAACGGTAGAGCGGCTAAAATAACCGGGGGCCTTGCCATACATGCCGTAGTTAAGTGTGTTACTGCCAGCGTATTTGCTCCAGAACTCTTCGATGTCGGAATTGGTTCCGTGGTACACAACCAACGGCCTTCCTTCTTCATCAACCACCTTGCTATTTTTAAACCACTTCTGAAAGTTGGAAGACATATCTTCCAATTGCAGCGCCTTGCCACCCTCCATTCCAACAAACTGACCGCCCTTAACCACAGAGCGGCGAGCATTGGCTATCAGCATCAATACCTGTGCGTCACTGATGGACTTCATAGGTACGCCAATCCGCGCAAGGAACTGGCGGACAACGTTCATTACCTTCTGGAGTGCGGTTAGCTTGTTCTTGTTCTCTGGTACACGGGTGTCGTACACCTCCTGCGCCATCTCAGACAGCACTTCCTCGACAGCCGTCTCTCTGTCCAGACCTTCTTCCATGTAGGCATCTGCGCGGTCACGCACATTCTTGTTGCCCTCATAGATCTGGTTCATCATCGGCTTGAAGTTCTGCCCCAGCACCACACGCAGGCCGAAATGACCCAGTGCTTCGTGCGCTAAGGTGATAGCAGCCTGTGCGTTATTAGGAATATTGTCAGCAACCAGCCAAACCTTCTTCGTAGTTGGATCGTAGACACCGCGTGGGTTGACCTTGTCCTCTTTAGCCTGATCCTGTAGCTCTTGCGGCAGTCCGCTCAAAGACTGGACTACCTCGATGTCAGGCGCGTTCTTCCACGTAGACTTGATGTTATCCACAGCCTTGTCTACAGCAGCCTTGGACATGCCCTTCTCGCCGGGCTTGGCCTGCATGTACTTGCCGCGCTCCCTTGTTTCCTGATCCTCTTCCTTGCGGGCAGCCATCTCCGTACGTGGGGCGGCAGCAGACGGAGTGCCGGGCACAGTCTTAGTGACTTCTTTTGTTACCTCTGGTACGTACTGGCGGCTAAGATCACCGGCAGTCACGGCTTTACCACGGATAAAGTCCATGGTTGCATCTGGATTGTCTGGAACGATAAACAACTTCGCGCCATCCATCTGCTTCTCATAGTTATCTAACAGGAACTTATATGAGTCTTTGTCTACATTAATGCAGCCAAACGAATAGCGAGAATCCTCTGGGCTATCTTTTGCCAGCGCATTTAGTCGCGACCGAGCATCTGATTCTTTTGTCCACACAGAGTGGAACAACGTAACTGAGTACGAACCATCAGGAGCAGCCTTGTCCAGCACAAACACTTTGCCAAAATCATATTCGCCAGCCGTTTTTGTTTCATTCCCGCCCGTCTCAGTAATGCCGCGCTTTGCATCACGCAACCCCATAGTGAACAGGCCAGCAGGCGTAAACCGGTTGGCTTTGATTTCTGTATCGCCCTTGTAGTAGTCGCCGGTCTGTAAGCCGAGCAGCACTTTCTTATCAAGGATGGGCTGTCCGTTGGAGTCAAATACAAACACTCGAGCGTTGGGCTTGTCGGTCAGGACAAATAGTTTGTTGCTCTTCTGAAGCTCCGCCTGAATTGCAGGCATGATGTTGGCATACGCCTGCTGCGCACCGGGAGACATCCGCGCCTTAACAGACTCCGGCACCTTTGCTAGTACCTGCTCAACCGTAGTTACGTTCTGCGGTATAGCTACCTGATAGCCGGGGCCGATGTAGTTAGGATTCAGGATGACAGCAACAGACAGTATAGCTGCCTGCAACTTGCGGATGATGTTGCGGATAGCAGCGGCAACAGACTGGGCGCCCTTGGTAGTAAAGTTGACGATGTCTTCGCGTACCTTGGCTAGGAACCCGGGACTGTTTACTTCTTCGCCGTAGTGATCTGCCAGTGTCTGCTGCTCTGGTGCTGACAGTTGCGCCACAACAGGAGCAATAGTCTCCTCATCGATGACACGCACTTGACCTTCAATGATGTCCGTGGTTTCAGTGGTAAGCGCCGTGCTTGGAGTAGGACCACCCAGTTGCGCAGGGGCCTGTGGTGCAGGCTGCCCAGCAGCCGGTACGCCAGCAGCTTGTGCAGCAGCAGGCATCTCTGGCATCTGTGCTGGACGCTCAGGGAACGGCACACCCGGGGCAGCTTCTTGCTGAGTTGTAGCTACAGCACCACCCGTAGCAGGCATCTGTATCTGCTGACGCTCACGAGCATTCAGCACATCAAACGCAGCCTGACGGTTCTGCTGGTTATCCACAGCTACCTGCTCAGCTTCTGCCACTTGTTGTACCAAAGCCTCCCTTTCGGGTACGCCTTCCGGAACACTGTTCAGTTGCTGCATCAATGTTTCATACTGCTGAAGCGAAAGCTGGAACGCTTGATCAGCAGCCCTAAACTCTTCTGTCGCAGGCGTGGTCTCAGCCTCAAGACCTACCTGATCCATGTCTGGGTAGTACTCATCTTCCACCGGTTGAGCAGCAGGCTCTTCTATGGGCTGCAATACTTCTTCACCACGTGGCTGCCCCAGATAGCCAGCTTCACGGGCAAGACGATCGGTCTCTGCCTGCACCTCTTCAGGCGACAACTCTGCCAATCTAGCTCGGCCTTCTTGTGGAGCTTTTAGCTCATTGATTTTTTGTTCTAAAGCATCAAGCTCTCTGCTAAGTAGTTTGGCTGTAATCTGTGAATTTGCTTCTTTAAAATCTTTATTGCGAACCTTGTCTTTTATATATTCCGCAGACTCTTGGGGGTCAAACATCTCAGAGCCCGGGCGCATTTCTGGCGGAAGCCAATCATTGAGGTCGCCGTCCTCAACCATGTCGGCAACAGTAGTGCCACGATACTTTGCCTTCAACGCGCTAAAAGATTTTTCTGAGCTAATATCAGAAACTTCACTGGGTATTAACTTTCCAAGCAATGCTTGACGCAAACTTTTACCGGCCAACTTACCGGTTGTATTCCTTTGAATTTCTGCTTCAATTTTCTTTGCTTCTGCCTCAAGCTGATCAATCTCGCTTTTGGTTTTCTTGGCGCCCTTGCCTTCTTTTGCTTCTCTTCTTTGTTCTTCCAGAATATCTTGAGGAACGACGGGCGCAAACTTTTCCTCGATAGGAGGAAGTCCAGCTCTTTCTCTTAAGATGTTTTCCTGAATTTCTTCAGGCGTAAATGGTACAGGCGCATACTTGGTTTGAAAGTCTCGCTCTTCTGCCCGCTTAACATCCTCAGCGGTCATGGCAACAGTTCCGGCGCTAGTTACTTTGGGCGTAAACGGCTCATACCCAAGGCGCAATTTTTCTCGCTCAACGTCTTGCGGTGCATACTTCTGTTTGAATTTCTCTTCTTCGTAATTCGCCAGATCCTCGCGGGTCATAGCAACAGAACCATCTGGCAAAGCCACAGGAGTAAACACTCCCTTACCCTCAAGTAACAGCGGCACCTGCGCATCAGTTACCGGCTTGGCATCTGGCACCTCCTCTTGTTGCGGCCTATCAGTTACTGGTTTAACATCTGGCACCTCTTGCTGCTGCGGCCTGCCGGATATCAGTGAGACAGGACCAGCACCCAGCGCACCCAAAATACCTTCTTGTGTCGCAGCACCAGCCACACCTTGGAATGTGGGGACATCAAATCCCTGACGCTGTAACGCCAAGTTCTGTGCTAATTGCTCTTGACCGCCCTGTATGGTTTCTGTGCCCATCTCTGTGCCAATCGTTGCAACCTTGCGAGTAGCAGCGCGAGCACCGGGGGTAAGGAATTCTTCAGCGCCCAACTTACCAGCGCCGTAACCAATGACCGCACCAGCCAAGATCTGATCTGCGTTGGGGCCAAGGTATGACTGCGCTTGAGCAGCCATGCGCTCAGCATTAGCTTCGTCTGTGCCGTTCTTTATTAACTCTTGCTTGACGCCCTCATATATAGCGCCTTTAACTGCGCCGGTGCCCTGCATAATACCAATAGCAGTATTAACAGCACCACGCGATATCTGAAGTGCGCGAGCCTGACCGGCGCCCGGGATAAACAACGTAGCCAAGTTTGGCACCAGAGAACCAATAGCCTGCACCGTACCCTGAAGTGGGGCAGCCTTAATGCCTTCAAATGCAGCGCCAATTTCACCAGTAATGTCGCCCTTCTTGGCGGCCTCTTCCTGTTTGGCTTGATAGTACTGCATCTCACGCTGGCGCTCAGGCGTGTACATCTCTTGCAATCCAGTAGACGCACTTCCCAAGGCCCGGCTAACAGCATTCTCCGCGCCAAACACATCCGTCAGCGCCTTAGTTGCACCAACAACACCAGAAGCACCAGCTATTCCAATATCACGCAGTGTGGTCGGAGCAGTTGGGGCTTTCTCTGGGATAGCTGGCTGTCTAGTTGACGGGATAATGTCGCGCTCAATGGCGGCAATAATATCCTGCTGGGACATAGAGTCCGGGAACTTTACAATACCTACGCCGGGAACGTTTACGCTAGGCATGTTTGTCCTTATCTAGGCGGTTGATAGGTAAATGTTCCGTCCGCTTGCCGCTGAAGAGTGCCGCCACCGGATTGTTGAGGATTAGATGTTGCCATTAATTCTCTGGCCTGTCTCGCCAACTCTTGTGGGCTGGCATTGATATTTGCGGGCTTAGCAGCAACAATCTTCATTGCCTCTTCATATGAGAAAGTATTTTGTGGCTTGCCTGCGCCAGCAATACGCTCTTTCAGTTGAATGTATCTTTCTGCCGCCTCTGGTCCTTGCGTTTTTAAAATGCGGTCATGCTCAGCCATCATGCGCTCAGTTTCACCGGGACGATTAGAAGCGGCGGCAGCAATTCGAGCATTGATTTCACTCTGCCTATTGCGCATTCTTTCTGTATCAATAGATGTCTGCCGCTGAATATCCTGACCACGCTCTTGAACTTTCTGACCCTGCAAGTTAACTTGCTGACCAAACAATTGAACGCCAATCTCTGCTTGCTTTTGGGATGCAAGATTTTTATTTTGAATGTTTTGAATTTCCAGCGCCTCAATTTTGTCACGATTTTTTTGAACATCATCAAACGCTTTGTCAGAACGATTGCGCTTGTAGTCATTCTCAGCCATCAGCAACGCGCGACGTGAATCATCAATTTTATCTTCCGTATCGCGGATCTTCTCATTCGCATTAACAAGACCTTGAAGCGCACGCTGACCAGACACGCCAAGCACGGCAAACTCTTGACCGCGACGAGCGCCAAGCAAACCAAGGCCAGTCTGCATTAGAGCGGTTCCAATAGCCTCTTGTTTGCGCTCAGCCAGTTTGCCTTTTTTACCCTCCAGATCTCTCATCAGATCCTTGTAGATATCTGTGTTTACACCGGCAATGCGGTCAGCTTCCTCTCGTTCTTTGAGCGAATCTTTAAGTTCCCGTTTGTTTGGAATTGGAATGTCTTTAGTAGTGAACGAACCAAGGCCTTGGGGAACAGCAAGCTCTGCAACTTTGGGAATAGACTGCAATCCCGTGGGAGCTTCTTGCATTCCGGTTTGCGCAGAGACTTGACGACGAGCAACAGGAGCTGCCATCCGACTATCCAAAGCGGCTGGACGAGCGGCTGGACGAGCATCTGGACGAGCAGCAGGCGCTGACGCATTCGTAGTCGTTGTGGTGGATGGCGCAGGATTCTTAGCCATCTCAGATTCCACCAGCGACTTGAACTCAGGAATATTAGATAAGAAAGCGTTCTCTGATTGTGTCAGAGGAATGTTGTTTTGCAGCTTACGACGGACGTTTGAAGCAAGCTCACTTCTTGCGCGAGCATCAATCGCGTTGTATCCGGTAATATAGCCTCTCTGCACGTTCTGTTCTTGCTCCCGAATGGCTCGCTGACGATCTTCCTCTGCCTTGATTTCTTGCAGGGTGCGAGTAGGAGCGGCCTGAGCAGTCATGTCAAGTGGATTTAAAATCAAGTCGCCACCAGCATACCCCGGCACTTCTCCACCCTCATCAAAGGCAACAATACCACCACCCGCCATCTCAGTGATGCCAGACGGCAGTGCCGCAACACCAGCATTAGCCTGTGGTTGAGCGGGCAAACCGCCAATACCAGCCGGTGCAGCAGCTTGCATATCCTGCGGCAGAGGCATGGGCGTGGCAGTAAGCGCCTCTTCAGCCACCGTAGTCTGCGGTGCCTTCATGTTGGACTTGGTGATCCGGTCAATCATCATCCCGGCCATCACAGCTTTAGTTGGATCTATCAGACCCATCTGCGCCATACGTGCCAACTGCGGTTTGCTGTACTTAGTAGCCAGTGATTGAATTTCGCCAATGTCTCGGATCATGATTATTCCTTGCTCATGTTGTACAGAGCCAAACCAGTAAGGCCGCCATCAGCAAAATAGCCAGACTTCTGTGCCCCAGCATACGTCAACCCTGCGCCAGCTAACATCCCCAGCGGGGATGCGGGCTGTTGATACATAGTCTGTGAATATTGTGACAGCGGTAGGCCACGCAGCATGTCAGACATAAACGCAAGCTGCTGATATGGATACTGTCGTTGTGCCGCAAAGTCTGCATATTGCTGCTCCAGACGTTTTTGTTCCAAGGCCTGCTGTTGCGCACCTGCCGCCTGCTGCCCTTGAATAATATCTTTCTGCTGACCAAACTGAGTTTGACCCAATTGCCCCAGCGTAGACGCCATCTGACCAGCTTGACCTAAACCTTGCAGCCCTAATGTAGATCCAAATTGCTGAGCTTGACGCGCTTGCTCAAACGCAGTCTGCATACCCTTGCCGTAAATATCCCCTTGCTGTTCGGCTAGGTTACGCTGACGCTCTGCTTCTATAATAGCCGAACGGGAGCCGCCAAACGCACCTTGCTGTACGGCTTGTGCTTGGTTTTGCTGGCCTTGTATAGCCGACCGTCGCGCAGCTTCCCGCATTTGTGGCTCAAGAGCGTTCTGCATATAAGGCGACATGTATGCCTGCATAGCGAAAGGATTAGTCGCTTGCATTGCGTAGTTCTGACCAGCCCCCAGTGATCCCAATCCAGCCATGCCGCCCATCTGCGTAGCAACACCCAACTGTTTTGCTGGTTGAAGATTTGCAACGTTTTGAAATGATTGTTGCTGCATGGGGGTAAACCCAGCAATTCTTTCTCCGCCATATGCTTGATAGGGGGCTTCAGAAAGAGCCTCAGTTTTACCAAGCGTTTTTTCAACGTACGGTCTTGCGTACTCAGGGATAGACGTTTGGGTGACGTTCTGACTTGTTGGTTGTGGCTGCGATGATGAGCACATAGTGTTACCTCAAAATGTATATATCATTTGAATCGCCGCCTCTTTAAAGCCCATTCGCTTCCAAAGTTTGGCAACCCTCAAATCAGTAAGCGCAGCTACCGATACTCTTTTAACACCGCGCTCTTTCAATTCTTCCAAAATAACTTTTACCAGCTTCTTTCCAACACCGTTTCTATGCTCTTTCAGAACAAAAACAGTATCTTCTTGCGCGATTAGGTCGCCGTTGTGCATGTCATTCGTAAGATAGACGTTGCTGTAACCTACCGCTTTATCATCAAGGCGCAAGATAAATGTCAGTAAATCTCCCCTGTCGCCAGCCTGCACATACTGATCCAACCGTGGGTTGTAGGGCGAACATGGTATGCCATCACCCTCTAACCTTTCTGTCATCTCCGCATAATGCTGGCGATACAAAGGCTCAAGCTCTTCGTATGTTTCTTTAAATCTACCAAGGTGAAACGTGTAACTCATGCCGGTAACATTTTTTCGGCATTAGTATTAACAGCCACCTTCCCTTTCCCAGTAGTTTTGCGTCTCGCTTTTTGTATGCGGTCCATCATCGCGTAGAGCTTACGGGCACCGGCCTCAGTGGAGCCGTTTCCAATTTCTGACACAATCCGTGCGGGCACCACAAACTCACCATCAGCAAGACGAGCAGGCTGCCGGTTGCCAATAGAAGCAGGAATAGAATCCGAAACTCCATCACCGGGTCCTTTCAAGAGTCGTTTGCCATCGGAGTAGTCGCCCAGATGTGAGATGCCACCACCCACATTACCGCCCCGAGCGTAACCAGAGTACCCACCCATACCACCTAACTGCTGGTTCATGTAGTCATAGAACCCACCAAGACCAAGCTGTTGTTCTGGTGTTTGATATGCAGGGATATTTACAGCGGGGATTAATGGTTGTGCTGGTGATGTTGGTTGAGCTATTGGCTGAGCAACACCGCCACTTACTGTGTCGTTAGGTGTTGACGCCTGTTGCGCCCAGCTTGGTGTAAAGTTATATGGCTTGCCCGTTGCTTGCATTTCATTAAATCGTTTTGCCATATCAAAAGCCGCTAGTTCTGGGCTTGGAGGCTTTGCCGTTGTTGGCCCACTCGTCTGCGTAAACTGCATAGTCTGCGGGTTGTAGTCATACTTGTACCCAGAACTTTTTGGTTCTGCAACACCACCACTTCTAAAACGCGCCTCACCGGTATAAGCACCTACCCCAGCATCAACACTTGGGGCGATTACATTGGTAGCCTCAGGACGCTGCATCATTGGGTTAGAGTACATCGGTGTTTGCAGGGA
>LSRR01000631.1_pt1 | contig 37280 bp, 62 predicted proteins | sample 1162981 | NCBI WGS metagenome assembly LSRR01 (sample SAMN03256433, study PRJNA305521) | marine metagenome | biome: Estuarine; feature: Estuary; material: Brackish water; isolation source: iron chloride precipitation of viral particles from surface water samples | place: USA: Chesapeake Bay ... | reverse complement strand
ACCCCAGCATCTGGGACGCCGATCTTACTGGCTACCATCTTAATTGCCATACCGGCCATAGGCCCACCAGCAGCAGAGGCTACCGTGGGAGCGAGAGATTTGAGCAGAGAGCCTAGTTTCATTTGAATAGCAGCACCAGTTGGATGATTAACCTAAGATCAGCTATCGCTTTTGTCTACGCCGTCGGCGTTTTCCTCCGCAACAATCTCATCTATTGTGTCACAGACATCAGGCACCACTACACCTGCTGTAGCAGACAGAGCAGAACGACCTACAGCCCGAATGCCCTTGTAAAACTGTGAGCAGTAGATTTCTTTGTTGTCGATTACACCTTGTACAGATGTGCAGCTAGAAAGGGTCAAAAGCAGTGCGATAGCTAGGATTCTCATTTAGTTTTCTCCAGAAACTTTTTAGCTTCTTTGTTGATTGGCTTTACGTTGTCTTTCTTGTCTTGATTCTCTAGAAACTGCTTCAGTCTGTCCTTGTAGCCGTCCATCATGTGGTCATCTATCCGGTCTTTCAGGTCACCCCTGTCAGCTACTCTGGTGTCTTTGCTGGGGTTTATGTAGTCAGGGCCGGTATTGCTGAAATACAACATAGTCTGTGAGCTTGAGGGGCCGTAGCAAAAGCGTGGGATTCTAGCCACCATATCGCTGCCCTGCACACAGGATATCTGAGTATCGAGCTTCATTGGGCGCTTGAAACCTTTGAAAAACACGTTTGGCTTACCAAAGGTAATAAGGTTTATATTATCGTGCTTACCGTTCAGTTTGGCCGCAGAAAGCTCTGCCAACGCACCGCCGAGGCTATGGCCGCAGATCAAGGTGCGTTTCTTGGGGTCTAGGTGCTTTTTGATTTTGCCCCATATTGAGGCATGCTGGGCTACGAACCCACCGTGGCATAGTCTTCCAACATACGGTACTGGAACTACGAGCATGTCGGTCAGAATGTCGTTTGCTTTCTTTTGAGTGCCGCGAAATACAATAACATCTATGGACTTACGTTTTACTACAAACGCCGTAGCCCCCGTAACTTTGTTTTCGACCTTGATGGCGTCTTTGTTCTTGTCATTGTAAGCCTTCATAGCCCAGCTACAGGCCATATTGAGCAGTACGGGATCAAGTTTCATTTGTCGGCTTTCCCTTCTAATCTTTTGAATATTGCACCAAGCATCTCTTTAATTTCACGAATGTCCTCGCGGTAGTCATCCTTTGCAACATATTTCTCAGGTATAAGTTTAAGATCCTCATCTATTTTATCTAACGTGCCAAACAGACGATTGACCAGCACCACACCAAGAAATCCGGCTACTGCCATAATTATGTTAAACAACAGTTGATATTCCATTAATTCACCGCCACATTAACAAAAGTCATAGTAACTAAGAATAATGCAATTAGGAGGCCGCCTATTATACTTCCGTCAATTATTGCTGCCCTAAATTCTGCTTTTTGTCTAGCCTCGGCTATACGCCTATTTCGTATTTTAGCCCGCTCTCTAATCATGTCATGCCAGAGATTAGAGTTACCCGTCCAGTAAAAAAGGTCTTTCAGGTCTTTCTCTAGCTGAAGTGCCTTCTGCTTGTGCAGAGTAATCTCCAGCGCCTGTGACTCAATAGACTTACCACCAAACAATTTCTCTATCTTGCTGGGATTAGTGGCTTGTTGTTCAATCACACTAATTTCTTCACGGGCATCCCAGAACTTACTGATAGCTCTGGTCATGTCACTTAGTTCTCGACCTTCGCTTACCGCCCTCTTCATAAGATTGTAAGCAGACGTACAAGCTTGTACTGCAACTAAAATCTCTGCGGCCATTAATATATCCTCACTCCATCTTGAGTTGGATCTACCAATATTGGCTTGCAGTATGCCGTGATCCTTATGGGGTTACTTACAGAAGATCTTTGTCTTAATTTCCTTGCAAAGCTGTTACAGATATCAATATTGCGGAAGCACATAGCCTCACGACAGTTATCGTTAGCTACCTCTGCCCCGCCTATAGACATAATTAAAACAAAAACGTGTATCACATCTCATTCTTCTTCCCCGGATTCTTTTTCAGAAGACTCAAGTGATTCTTTCAACATTTTAAAAAATGAATCTTTACCAACCTGTAGTTGTTGAAGCTGGAAGTTCATGTTGGAAATCTTCCTGTCCAAATCTAAACAGTGGTTGGTTAAAGTCACCTGCTCTTCTGTTAAATCAGCGGGGCTATATTCTTTACCGTCAATATTAATCGTCTGAGCTTTGTTGTCTTTGCTCATCAGATTTCTCCTCTATTTACTTAATTTATGCCAATAAATTTTTATACTCACTAACTACAACATCAGGATCAACAAGCAAGTTTCTGGGGTCTTGCGGTTTAAATTTGCTTTCGTCCCACTCCTTACCCATATGATATTGCAAATTAGTATTTTGCTCGTAACCAAATTGAGTCCACCGTGTAGACCCCCAAAGCACAACACCTCTAGTTTTTGCGCTTGGCGAGAAATGGTTTACGCAAGAATCTATACCAATGAAACCTTCTGCATTCTTTAATACCTCGTGCATTACGGCCCAATGCTCTTGAAATTTTATAGTGCCTTCGTAGCTTGGTTCGTTAGGCAAGGTTGCATCAATTATTGCAACGTCTGGAAACTCCTCATTTAATTTTTTTATAACTTCCTGCGCCAAGTAGTGCGGGTAGTTTCGATTAGGGTCAACACTGTGATATGGGTTTTGAGCATTAAACGTAATTGGTGACTGCCCTCCAGAGAACTGCACCAACATATATTTTCCTGTAATGCCTAGTTTCCCCAAAACCTCTTTAGCACGATCTTTTAGGTGATCCGTGTATATCTTAGGCGTCATGCTAGGATCATATTCGATCCCAAAGTGTTCGCAGTACGATTCGATAATGTGTTGCTTGCCGAAAACAAAATTACTTTTGTATGGTTCGCAGTAATAAATATTATCTGACGCTAGTATTCGTTCGTCATTAAGAGGTATTGTTTGTTCATACCCCATCGCTATATCCGGATTAAATGCACACACATCAATGTAAGGCGTGTATACCTGTATACCCTCTCCGGCCTTTTCTTTAAGCTTTGGAACAACGGCTGTAAACGCCGTGCATTTTCCTATCCCACCTTCTATAACGTATGTGTTGAGCATAGGTTCTATGCCTGATAAGCAGCTATGACTTCGGACGTATGGGTTGCCGCACAGATTGCCTGCACCCTCGAATCTTCGCTACTGTAATCATCGCCCGGACATACAACGTGTCTATGGTAACTAGAAGAAATCACCTCGCCATCTTCGACGATACGAGTAGCTGTGCGTACCTGCACTACACCGTTTTCAAGAACTTCGATCTTGTCTACTACAACCTGTTTAGTTAATGCCATCTTTTTTCTCCGTCTCAAGAATCCACTTGAGATAATTAAGTGTTATAAGTCATTGTGATAATAAGGTCTGAACTACTTGCTAAAATTGCAGCAACGGTTAACGGTACATCTGCACCGCTATCTATATTGTCTATAAGTAGAAAATAACTATTCCCGTTTGACAATTCTGCCGTAACATACCCAGTAAAATTAATGTTATCTGCTTTTACTATTCCTATTGCATCTCCATCAGGATTTGTTGAAGTTGAAGAGAATGGTAAATCCCTAATATATAAATCATTACCAGAAGTCATGCCTGAGGTATTTATATTATCCAGAGAAATATATATGGTTACTTTTCTTCCAACTTTTGTATACCAACCTTGTGCTGTACCAACTGTAGCAGTGTTACCACCCGTAGAAGCATCAGCCACAACAGGAGTAAACGTTCCTTCTTCGTAGTCATCTAAAGTATTAGCAGCGTTATAAGTATCAACAGCAGTACCGAGTGTTACACCAGAAGAACATATAAGTGCGCCACCCGCCCATAGTCTTACTCGTTCTGTATCAGCCACATAAAACTTTATGTGAGAGGACGTTGAGTTTCTAACCTCTACGTCTCCGCTACTATTGCCGCCGTGACCTATTAAAAAGATTGCATCGGGAGCGCCGCCACTTCTTGACTGTGTAAAATTCCAAAGAGTGCCTTTGTCGCCGATTGTATTGTTTATAGCAGCGCTTGTATTGGTAAAAGCGTTAGTTTGATTTAGAGTAAGAGTCCCCTCTAAGGTTGGAGCCGTAGCTAGAACTACAGAACCTGAACCCGTAGAAGTAGTAGCCCCCGTACCGCCGTTAGCGACAGCAAGAGTACCTGCAAGGGTAATAGTGCCAGAACCAGTAATTGGGCCGCCTGAAGTAGTCAACCCAGTAGAGCCGCCAGAAACATCCACGCTAGATACTGTGCCAGATGAAACAGTTTGGTATTCAAGAGCAGTACCTCCAGAATTAACAGCAAGCACTTGGTTTGCTGTACCTAGAGATGTCAAACCAGTACCGCCGTTAGCAACAGGAAGTGTGCCAGTTACACCAGTAGAGAGAGGCAATCCAGTGGCATTAGTAAGAGTGCCAGCACTCGGGGTTCCTATGTCTGGGGTCGTTAGGGTGGGGCTGGTCAGAGTTTTGTTTGTCAGGGTTTGTGTGTCTGACGTTCCCACCACATCGCCCGTTGGCGTAGCTTTACCGCTGTCTTTAAGTAGCTTACCTGTAGTGCCATCAAACGCAGTAAAGTTGTTGTTGGTTGAACTGCCGGGGCCAATCACATCACCGTCAGTTACACTTTCTATTAGAGCTAAGGCGTCAACAACCGCTGCTCCTGACCCCGCGCCATCAAGATAAACAATCTTGGTCTTACCAGAAGCAATGGTGACGTCAGCGCCAGAGCCTTGTGAGATGTTAATGGACTGACTGCCTGTAGTGGCGTTTTCAATCCACATAACACGAGAGACGGTGTTTGGCCCAATAGTCAGTGTTCTAGTCGCCGTGAGGGTCGCACTAGATGTCACCTTAAAATACAGCGCACGGGCTGGGTCAGTCGCGCCATCTGCCACCGTAGTGGTCGCATCAGCATCTGTAGCAAACCCGTCCTGAGTGTTGTACCCCAGAGCTTCACCGATTAGCTCAAGGTTTGTATTTGTACTGGTTCCCCAAGTGCCACTTTCATCGCCTGTGGTGATTTCCTTCAGCCTTAGATTGTTTCCATAAGTAGCCATTTTCAGCTCCTAGAGAGAAGCATCGCCTGTAGCAGCAGGGACACTTGTCGCATAAATCTTGGTGCTTTGTTTAAGGTTCAAAGCCTGTCCACAATCAGAGCAGGTATCTGCCGCCAGCTCAGACTCATCAAGGTCGTACCCACAATTCGCACAAACCACCTCGACCTCGTGTTTAGGGTCAATCGCTTCCCCTAAATCTACCGCTTCATTTACTGTTCTCATGCCGCTATCTCCGTCCAACCGGGTGTTTGTGTTGGGGTTTCCTCAGTCCAACCCGCTGTTTGTGCTGGAGTCTCTTCACTCCAGTTTGCATTCTGGTCTGGGACAATTCGTCCCCATACTAACACATTTCCTATCTGTCCAACCGCCTGTACGCCTGTCGGATATACATTAGCCGTGCCTGTCTCAGTGGTCTCGCCTAGAGCTGTAGTGCCCTGAACGCCTAGTACGTATACGTCAGCGTCCGCTTTTGCCGTGGCTGTACCAAGTTGAGCAGTGCCTTGAACCCCAGTAACCTGAACATTGGCATCGGCTTCTACCGCAACAGTACCAATAGCTCCAGTGGATTCTACACCCGTCACAGATACATTAGCATCTGCTTCGACTGAGGCAGAGCCTAGTGCCGTGGTACCCTGAACGCCGGTAACATTGACGTTCGCATCAGCTTCTACCGTGGCGGTGCCTAACGCTCCGGTACCCGCTACCCCTATGGGGTAGACATTGGCGTGGCCGCTAATTGAGACGCTTCCTGTGGCCCCTGTGGCTTCCACACCTGTCGGGCTGACGTTGGCATCTGCGGCCACTGTGGCCGTTCCCAGAGCTGTCGTGCCTTGGACGCCGGTGACAGCAACAACTGCCCCACCTACTACCTCAACCGACCCTACTGCGCCAGTTGCTTCGACCCCTACGAGGCTTACGTTGGCATCAGCTTCTACTGTAGCGGTGCCTAGCGCCGTGGTGCCTACTACCCCGGTAACACTAATAACTTGGTCTGTATTGACTTCTACAGAGCCTATCTGACCGGATGCTTCAACCCCTGTGGGGCTTACATCGGCGTTGGCCTGTACCGTGACACTTCCGACAGAGCCGGTGGCTGAAAGGCCCGTAGCATCTACGTTAGCGTCCGCTTGGGTAGTTACCGTGCCGAGGGCCGTGGTTCCAGCAACGCCTGTCGGGTAGACGTTGGATATACCTGTTACATCTACACTGCCTGTCTCTCCGGTACCTTCAACACCCGTAACTTCGATGATGAAGACGATCTCGACATCTACTGTGCCAAGTTGACCGGTAGCAGAGACACCAGTTACAGATACATTAGCATCCGTTGTTACTGCTACACTGCCGGTTGCACCCGTGGCAGAGACACCGCTAGGTGAAACTATGGCCTCCGCATAAACCGCAGCAGTACCTAGTTGGCCAGTGGCCTCAACGCCGGATACGCTTACGCTGACAGAGACATTAGCGTCATCCGCTATAGGGGCTGAAGCTAAAGGATAAAAGCCTAACATGACGCCCCTCCTCTAAATACTCCAGCCTATAGTGGCGTCAACATAGGTTATGGTTAAACTTTACGTTAATTTTGGTAAGCGGCAATGGCTTCGTTAATAGGAGTTAAGTCAAACTCTTCCGGCCAATCTTCTTCCAACATAAGAATTAAATGATCAACATTAGCTTTTATAGTTTCTTCCCACTCGGAAGGATCGGTGAATTCACCCGGCCCATTATTCAATGTAGTTATAGAGTCCATTGCTCCACCGTACTCTGCTACATAATCTTTTTCGTCTTCTTCCATTACTTTATCCTTTTAAGTTTCTTTTAACTTTTTTACTTCTGCGGATAGTTCTTGGACAGCTTTTACCAAGATAGGAACCATATGCGCTTCTGTGTATTTCAACTTATCTGGATCATCGGCATTAGCCACAACAGGAGAGTCTCCTTCTAATGCAATTACGTCTTGAGCTAAAAATCCGTATCGTTTTACGCCATCTGTTTCTTCAGTGTCTCGGCGCTTTCTAAACTGATACTCCGTTGGTTTTAATGCGTTTACAAAATCTAATCCGTGTGGAATATCTTTAAAGCAGGTTTTGTCGCGGCAATCAGATACCGTAGTCCAGCCTATTTGAATTTGAGCGCATGTGTGTTGAGAATTACCCATTATGATGTAATTGCATTGGGTAGTCATACTTATAAAGCCAGAAACAGGTGCAGTAGCACATATATATCCAGCAGAAGTTCCTATGACAATGTTGTTACACGCAGCTTTAGCACCTGTTACGGTGAAACCTCCCATTGCTATGCTACCCATTACAACATTCCAGCAACCAGTAAAACAGCAAGCACCCATAGCGTTAGCGCCTACTACAGTGTTGCAACAACCCGTTATACCACCGCCCGCAGAATAACCAACAGTAGTGTTCTGTCCACCAGTTATGTTGCACCACAGCGAACCACTGCCTACGGCGACATTACAAGCCCCCGTAGTATTATCAAGCATAACGCTTCGCCCAATACCTACGTTTTGCAAGCCGGTAGTGGTATAGGCCAACGCCGCCGGGCCAACAGCTACATTTTCACGCCCAGTGGTATTCAAGCACATCGCTTTAGCGCCAATAGCAACGTTCCGATCGGCCGTAGTGGTACATCGCATAGCGTCTATCCCAATAGCTACGCCGCAATCAGAAGTAGTGTTACAGAGCAAAGTGCAAGCACCTACGGATGTATTACAATAACTACAGGAGCCGAGAGATCTTCCTTGTGATAACCATCCAACTGCTGTGTTCCGCCCTGTAACGCAGGTATTGCATCTCATCGTGTAGTAGCCAACGGCTGTGTTGTATGACCCACTCGCCAGTTGCCCTGAGAAAGCGCCTATATAGGTACTACAACTGCCGTTACCACCGCTGCCTGCTGCGCTATATCCGATAGCTGTAATATAATCACCGGTGGTAACACCAACCCCTGCATCCTCACCAAGAGCTGTTAAAGCAGCGTTAGTGCAGGTGGTGGGGTAGGTAAATCCGCATAAACTACCTCCACCACCAGAAGCTGGCGCAGAAGTCCACGTTGTGCCATCTGAAGTAAGTACGTTGCCCGAAGTGCCGGGTGCTACTGCTTGCACCGCAGAGGTGCCGTTACCTAGCAAGACGTTGTTGGCGGTAAGGGTAGTAGCTCCTGTGCCTCCACTAGCTACGGCGAGGGTTGCGCTTAGTCCGGCGGCAGTGCCTGAAGTATTTTGGTTACCGGCGGTATTAACACCCGGCAAGTTAATATTAGCTGTTCCATCAAAACTAACCCCACCAATAGTACGGGCCGTTTGAAGAGCGGTGGCGGTTGCGGCGTTACCTGTTGTAGAAGACGAGGTAGTTGCGTTACCACTCAGAGACGCGGTTATAGTACCCGCAGAGAAGTTACCTGATGCGTCTCTTGCTACGACTTTAGTTGCTGTGTTTGCCGATGTTGCGTCTACCGCCCACGTGGTGGCGGCGGAGCCGTTGAAGTTGGAGCCGGTTAGGTAGGTGCCACGAGTAAGAGTGTTTGTGGTGTTAGCCGTTACGGTGATATTTGCACTACCGTCAAATGTGACGCCGTTGATTGTTCGGGCGGTTTGGAGTGTTGTTGCGGTTGTGGCGTTACCAGTAAGGCGCCGGAGAAGGTAGTGGCTGTGGCTGTGCCTGTTATGTCTACGCCAGTGCTGGTTGTAGCTATCTTTACATTGCCGTCGTAATATAAATTTGTTGCGCCATTATAAGTGTGCCTAAGCGCCCAATGGTTGTTTACATCGTCATACAGCCCAAGGGCATCGCTGTTATTGTGCATAAACACAGCACGACCACCGATGCTGTATCCTTCCCAGCTAGTGTGGGCGCCTCCGTCAATCTGGACAGAGCCGTAATTACCAGTAACAGGTTGGAAGTATCCGTTGCCTGTGTCGCCTAGACGCACACCCGTAGTATTGATGGTTATCTCTGAGCTGCCGCCCGTTTGAAGCGTAATAGTGTTATCGCCAAACAACAGCCTAGTATCAGTATCGCCTTCGTGGTAGAGCGAGTCTGCGAGGTAGATGTTGTTTACGCCGTTGATGTCCGCATTAACATCTAGGTCACCAGTCAACGTACCGCCAGTTAAAGGCAGATAACTGCTCAGAGATGATGCTGCTGCGTAATAAGAGCCGTGCTGTCCGTCTAACAGGTCAGCATCAAGACCGGAGCCTGCTCCGTCATTATTAGAAGTCCAGTAGGTTCCGCTATATCCACTTATGTTAGTGGCAGTTGTGGCATTACCACTAAGAGCCGCAGTTATAGTGCCTGCCGAGAAATTACCACTAGCGTCTCGTGCTACTACTTTAGATGCTGTGTTGGCAGAGGTTGCATCGACATTGAGAGTAACCGTGCCGGATGTGCCACCACCTGTCAGGTAGCTACCAGCAGTAACCCCAGTAATATCTCCTACAGTTGGTGTCTCCCAACTCAACGCACCAGCGGTAGCGCCAGCCGTAAGAACTTTACCGTTATTGGTTGTGCCTGTGGCAGGAACGTGCAAATAGCCATCAGCCGTACTGTGAGCTATGGTTCCGCTCGTAGTAATTGTTCCACCAGTGATTGCACCGGATGTTGCAATCGAGGTTACCGTGCCGGTATTAGTGGTGTAGCCCGCGTTGTTATTAAAGCCACTGATGTTAATGTTGGCTTTGGTTAGCTTCCTCTGTACGTTTGAAGTATCGACAACTACAAAATAATCACCGTCACCATCTGTAGTAGAGGTAGCAAGCTCGCTTAAATCTAACGAGATTGTGGGGGTTGCCCCCTCACTTGAGGCGCTTCCGTCTAGGCCAGTACCAGTTGCAATAGTAGCAACGTAGTTACCCGTGGTGTCGGTTCCAAGAGCAACAGAATTAGCCGCAATAGTGGCTGCAATGCTTACGTTACCACTACCATCAAAACTGCCAGAAGTGCCAGTAACATCACCCGTTAAGCTGATTGTCCTACCAGTTGCTAAAGTTGTAGCAGTGGTAGCATTCCCGCTCAAAGCCGCAGTAACAGTACCTGCACTAAAGTTACCAGACGCATCACGAGCAACAAGGGTAGAGGCGGTGTTTGCAGAATCGCTTTGAAGGTCTGCCGCAGCGGCAGTTACATAAACAATAGCACTACCCGACAGGTTAAGCAGGGAACCTGTCGAGCTACTTTCTAAGGAACGAGAGAGTGTAGTGCCTGTGGCAGTGTAGGTGCCAGTACCAATTTCCCACGCAGTGCCGTCTTCGATTGTATATCGAACGGTATCCCCATTAGATACCCCGGCGTTAGCAAAAGTTTGAAACCCTGCTACAGCAGAACCGAGCGTAATTGTCCCTGTCCCCGTCGTAGCGGTGGACATCTTAGCTCTATTAACTAAGGTCACCATATCTAGGTTCTCTCAATCTTATGCAATACGAATGATGGCGTTACTTGCGTCTGCTGTTGGAAAAATGATGGTAAAGTCACCAGCAGTTGAAGTCTTGTCAGAACCGAAGTCCAACACAGCAATGGCCTTGTCGGACTGTGTGCTGTTGTAGATCAACGCCCCACGAGCAGTAATAGTCGCAGTAGACCAAGTAGTATCGTTAAAGTCAGTGAACGCTGTAGTGCCAGAGCTGGTAGGTGCTACCGCAGTTAACGCATTTCCACCCGCAGTGTAGCCTGTACCGGACACTTCGTTAGTTACGCTGTACGCAGTAGTGCTTGCACCCAAAGTTGCAGAGCTGGTGTACAGGGCAATGTACATACTGTCAGCAGTGGTTCCCGCACGAGCAACAGTTGTTCCAAAGGCGTGTATACCGTTAAGAAGCTCCACTTTGAAGCTCGTACACATAGCTTGAGTAATAGCCATAATGGGCCTCTCCTATAGTTTACGGATTATGTTGGCCAACTCAGAGTGGCCTTGCTGATTAAGCTTTGAACAAACAGTTGTTCTGTCTGATCTGATAGCTTCGTTCATATAGAAAATAAATAGCTGCTTAACTCTATCCTTGAATGCTAAGGCTTGAGATTTTATAGCAGGGTCTGCTGTGTCACTAATATCAATAAACTTTAACATTGCTCTTTCAGCAAGCTCCTCTGGAGTGAAACCCCGGTTACTTGTAGTAAAAACTTCAAAGTTTATTCCTTCTCTTGCCTCACCTTCTACGCCAAGCATCAACCTCTCCTCACAAAGACAGCGCCACTTCTATAGTTATCTGTAGTATTAAAGCCCTCACCCAATATCTTAAGCTGGGCAAGAGACTCATCAAACTTAGACTGATAGAGGGACATCATGTCCGGGTCTCCCTTGAGGTAGACATATGCTTCTATCAGAGATCCATACAACAATGCATTCTCTGCATTGTCTCCCAGCCAACTAGTTCCAGAAGGATCTGTAGTTATAGAGTTTGGCTTGTATAAATAATGAAGCTCAACATCAAAGTTAGCGTTTGGTGTTGGGCCAATAATAAAGTTGGCATCATCAAATATGCCGTAGTATTTAGGAGCGCCTTGAGTAGCGGACGATGGAAAAGACTCTCTAATAAAATTGGCGTCCTTAAACAAAAGATATTCGTAACCACTGTTGTCTATCGCCAAAGAATACTGAGACAGAAAGTCAGTAGGCATAGCCAAATACTGATTCCCGCTGGTAAGAGTTCCAGAAACATTCTTCCTGAAGTCGGGGAGCTGCACTGTTCGGAGTATGCGCTCCTCAGCCTGAGTGATAAACGTGGGAAGATTAGTTACAAAGCTAGTCTCAGTAGTTTGAAGATAGTCCTGTATAGCTGTCTTTAGTGTTGTATAAGTCCAAGCCATTAGCTTATCTCTACTGTAACTCTGCCAACTTGCCCGTACATATCTAGACCGACAAGACCAACAGGATTCCAAGAAAATAAACGCCTACTTTCTTCCAGACCTCGATCAGGTCTAGGGTCTCTCAAAGCTTGAGGATCATCCATCCTGATTCTACCAAGCTGTAGCTGAGGTTGATCTTGATCAAGAACATCTCGCCCAACAAGCATACCGTTTGGTCTGCCATCCTCTATCTGAGGAACCAGATCCCTAAGCTTGTAACGGAACCCCGTCCTATCACAAAACCCAAAAGCTTTCTTACCACTAGCGTAACTGCTCATAAGTACTGATAGCCTCCCGGCACAACATACAGTGCAGCCTTCTCTCTATCCGCATCAGATGCCAGCTCCCACTGCTCATCATAAACTTGCTTAAGCAGCGGCGCTCTCTCTGAGGCTTCAGGTTTCTTGACACTCACTTGGTAGGCAAGACCAGCAACAAGACAAGGAAGCCAGCGGGAAGGAACATCCATATTGTTTGAAGCTGGTTTGCCAGAATCTTCTATCCTCTGCATATAGTAATAAACCAGAGTATAGGTTTCGGCTGAATCAGGGACAGGCCAAAGGTTTATCGCAATCTCAGATGGATCTTTTTCTATCCAGTACTGGAGAGGTCTGGCCTGAGTCAGCTTGTTTGTAAGGTGCGAGTACTGACTAATAGAGATTCGTTGCATCATCAGATCGGACTGACTGCTTGTGTTTCCAGCGTCAGTTCTAATAAAGGCTTCAATGACATCCAGCTTGTCAGAACTCAGAACATACCTGCCTGTTCCGGGGGTCAAAGTCTCAGATGCAGACTGCACCGTCCACAGGTTCAGACCACGGTTTTGCCATTCAAGCATCATAAGGTCTAAGCTTCTGCGAGCTGTACGATAATCATACCCGCTCTTAAGCTCTACCCCCGCCCTCTCATAGGCTTCTTCAATTATGTCGCCTATATCGAGATTGAATGCATATGTTCCGCTGGTAGCCATTATCTGATCATACCTCTAGTAAGACCTCTGACCGCCCTGCCATCACCTCGGCCCACCGTTCCGCCAGTAAACTTCTTCTCAACGTTACCGGCCTCTGACATAGCAATAGCAACGGCTTGATCCCGGCTCGTTACCTTCTGGCCGGAACCGCTCTTAAGATCACCGGACTTATATTCCGACATGACCTTTTCGATTTTTCTTTTCTGAGCAGGTGATTGCATAATCTCTTTACCCATCTGCGCTCTAGAAATCATTATACATACTTCTTCTTTTGGGATTTGGGAGGACTCTTCTTGCTGCCACCAGATCCCGCCCAAAAGAACTTGTCCGCCCAATAAGCCGGGCTGCTTTTTCCTTTCGCTATATTCTTTGCGTGTCTGCTTTTAAATGCTTTACGAGCTTCAGCAGAATAGTTGTGACCCATCTTCTGGTCACCAAACCTAATGATCTTTACTTTGTCACCAACCTTAGTGGCAACAACGCCTTTCTTTGTAGGATGGCTAGGTGTCCGCTTAGGCTTATTAAGACCACTAAGACCATACTTCTTAAGTTTCTTCTTGTCAGATTCAGAAAGGCTCATTTCGTTTTCTTCCTACGAAGCGGTTTAACTCTCTTAGGTTTACCGGCTGGTTGACCAAGACGATTCTTCTCAGCAACCTTCTTTCTTTTCTCTGCTGCGCTCATCTCCCCGGATGTCTTTGGGGTTTTACTAGACACGCGCTTAGTTGGTCTACAGTAAGGCGTACCTCTCTTCTCGCCTTCACCTCGACCACAAGCTTTACCGGTACGAACGTCCTTCCATTCTTCCTTGAACCAACGCTTTAAAGAAGCGCCTTTCTTAGTCTTGCGAACTGCCACGAGAACTATTTCCCCAGTTAGCAGCTCCAACCTTTCGGCACTTAGCTATTGCGCCAGACGCATAAGCAGACGGAAACACCCTGTACCTAGCTTTAACCTTTCGGTAGCAGGCATCTTTGGTGCTTCCCCCTTCATTAAACTTAGCGACTGTGCCACCTTTGTAATATCTTCTCATGTTATGAGTAGGTCTTTACCAAGGTTAGAACAATAGTATAGGCATCTCCAGAAGCAGCGCCAGTTGTTGTGAAGACTATGTCTCCATTCTTACCAGTGCCTGCGTTATTTGGGATACCAGTGAAGCCAGAAAAATCTAGCTCATCAGAATAGTTCTCTGGCAAGTAAGCAATCAAAGTATTAGCCGTAGCCTTGAAATCAATTCTAACGCTCATACCGAACGTAACGTATTGAATCTTAGATACTACAACCCCAGTACAAGCCTTGCCTGTTTGGGGATCGTCATTAAGAGCGGAAACATCAACCTTGACAACGCCTGATTCACCAGTGCCATCACTAACATTAGTGAATTTCATGACGGCAGTTCTTGCTCCGTCCTGAATAGTTTGGCTGGTTACAGTATCTGCCATCTACTTTCTCCTAATAAGGGGCGGGTCACCCCGCCCGATTATTATGCAAGGTTGTTGTTCTGGATGTACTTAACGGTTATGTAACCAGCACCAGTAGTACCTGCACTGGTCTTGGTATAAATCGTTACGTCACTAGCACCAACATCCAACCAAGCGTCAGTGTCAGTGATAGTTCCAGTAGATCCCTGCTTGATTACGTTCGCGCCAGTAGTCAGCGCCAAAGCAGTGAACAACTCAGTGGAGGTTGCAGATGTACCAACACTCAGATTCTGTGATGCACCATTACACGCGGTATTGATGTACATAGTAATCTCAGTGATTTGGCTATTTGCAGGGACAATAATCCCAGTGGATGCGGCTGTAGCTGATTGAGACCAAGCTGCGGTCTGAGCCATTTCAACAAAGCCAACATTGGCGGAAGCGCCATCGCGGATAGTTCCGGCCTTAATAGGGCCAGAGAAAGTGGTAGTAGCCATATGAGTCTCCTGTCTTGGCTAGGTCTGCTTTCGCAGTCAGGAAAAACTAGGGGGTAGAAGCCTACCCCCCAGCAGGTAGCTCGGTACGACTTACGAAGTACCGGGGGAGCCGTAGATGCCCAAAGGATCAGAGACGCCGAAAGAGTAACGCTCACGCGCCTTGTAGCGCACGTTACCAGTATCGAAGTCACCGTCCATTGAAGTCTCAAGCGCAGTACGCTCGAAGTGCTTCATGCCATTCGGAACATCGGTAATGATGAAGAAAGCATTGCTGTCAGTCAGGTAGTGATTGACGCTGTAGCCTTCTGGGATCGAACCGTTGTTACGAAGTGCGTTGATGTCGTTATCGGCAGTACCGACTCGACCTTCTGTTTCCAGCAGGCGAGTAGCAACAAACATCAGTGCGGGCGGAACAATCAAGCGACGAGGACGCGCAGCAATCAGAAGACCTCGCTCATCAGTGTACGCAGCAATGTTAATTACAGCGTCCTCAAGAGAGACTTCGTTCAGGTCAGCCGCAACGGTAGGACGGTTGGCATTAGTGCCACCATTTACCAGCGGGTGAGCTGTGCTGAACAGCGTTACGCCGTCACCAGAGTTGTAAGAAGTGAAGCCATCATTAAGCGGGTTAGCCGCCTTGACCTGCTTCGTGTAAGCCATACCTCGGGCCAGAGCTTTGGTATAACGAGCAGACAGAGAGTCATAGAGGTTATCCTCCATAGCTTCTTCTGTGATGCTGAATCCCATCGCAATGGTCTCGTGATTGTAACGGGCAGTGAAAGATTCTTGTGCGGAATCATAAGAGATTGCGCTACCTTCAGCTTTCACAGGAGCCGCGCCGAAACCACTCAGCTTGACTTCTTCTTCAAACGAACGCTCAGATGACTCACTGTCGTAAATCATTGTGTGTTCGTCTTCGTACTTTTCGTACTCCAAACCAAATAGAGCATTAAGCCCCGGCAGGAGTTCCTTCAGCATTTGCGCTCTAGAGATAGCCATTTGCTAAACCTCCTTATGTGCCAGTGCCAGTGGCGCTACGATACTGATGCATACCCCAGTTATAAGTAACTAGAACATCAGTGTAAGCGTCGCCTACTGCACTATCTGGGCCGTCAACAAATTCCACAATTCGCAGAGGAAGAGTGTTGGTTGTTGCAGCGGTTGAACCATCCAAAGCATTTTTGCTTCGACCAATATCAGTTGAGCCAGCAGTCTGAACTACACCGATGTTGTTACCAAGATCAGTTTGAGCCAAAGACTCATCACTCTGCATCTTGAATACAGCATCAGGATCGTCCAGCACATAGGCAACAGCATCAGAAGCTACTGTGCCAGTGGGCCACATCTGAGAAAAAGTTTTCTGCTTGGTGTTAGGGTCTGTGTAAGCACATCCCATAAACACGCCAACAGGTGTCATAGTCGCAGTACCAGTGTCTTTTTGAATGACACCAGCAGCGACCATCTTCACAAAGTCGCCATAAAAGACGTTAGCAGCATAGCCACTGGCAATCTTAATATGCCGCACCTTGCCGGAGAAAGAACCGCTGGCAGACAAAGTGCCAACTGGTTCCGCTCCCATAGGGGTTGCGGTTGCAGCCATCGATAATCACCTCGATTGTTTAAGGCCGAACCTAATGGAATCAGCCTTTACCAAATTGAGTCCTCGTGGTGCGATCTGGTCTTAACAGAGGCATACGGGGATCGTTTTCTCTCATGAAACTGTTGTCCACAGACTCCATTTGAGATGCTGCCATCTGCTGGTAGTAAGCCGCCCTTTTGTCCATCTCCTCTTTCGGAGCCTTACAAAGGAGCAAGCCACCAACTTCGATGTTGCCCTCAAATCGTGAATTGATATCAGACATGACTTGCATCTCTGGATGATCACTTGCCTTAACCGGAACCCAACCCTCTCTCATCTTCTGAGATACGTTAGTATTATCCGAATGTCCCAGAACGCTTGTGCGTATCCATCTGAATACCCAACCGTCTTTCGGTGCAGGAACTGGTAATACTGAAGCTGGAGCCCAAGAATCGGACTTTCTAGTTTCATGCTCTCTGCTCTCTTCAGAGCGTGGTGTGCGCTGTTCAGCCATTATTTACCCCTTCATGAGTTGTCTGGCGTATTGCTCGTTAGTGAGTCCAAGGCGCTTTGCGAGGGCGACTTGACTAGGAGTTAGCTCTATTGTGCGTGGTTTTGCGCCATTATTTCTATTGGCTGGGGCCACCACGTTTGCCCTACTTGGTGCAGATGGAGCTTCGCTCCCAGAACGAACATCTTCACCAAAGTATTCAGGAAACTTCTGACGCATTGTTGCGTCAATCCTATTGTAGTACTCATCGCTGTTAGGATCTAACCTTTCGTCACGTATCAGTTTTTCATGAACACCATACGCCAAGGCAGTCATATCCTTGTGATCTTCATGCATGAACCAAGGATTGTTTTCCTTCCAGCTAATTTGCTTTTGAGAAAGTTGCTGAGGCTGTGGGGCTGGCTGTTGAGCTGGTTGCTGAGGCTGATACTTAGCCTGAGCTTCCCTAGCCTTTTGAGCAAACTGCCTGCCCTGCTCCTTCTTCTCAACTTCCTTAAGCTCATAGTGAGCCAGATTCATCGCTTCTTGAGTGGCTAATATCTTTTCAGTATCGCCTTCCTCATAAGCCGTCTTATAGTTCTGCTTGGCAGATTCATAGTCAGCTTTCGCTTTCTGCTTCACAGAATCAAGAAGAGCAGACTCACCACGATCTATCATAGCTTGGTAGTTCTTGTTCTTCTCGACAAGCTCTTGAGCTACACGAACAGCTTCGTCGCGCATCTTCTCAGCTTGCTCTCGCTTCCGGCGATCATCGTTGTTAATCGCCCGCAGCTTATTGATTCTCTTTTGAGCAGACCCTGTATAACTCTTCAGCTCATCCTCAGTGATCCCGTCATCAGCAGGGGTGTCATCACTAAAGGTAGGTCTGTTCTTATCCTCTGGCGGAGTATCATCGACAACCCTGACCTCAATGTCACTAGCCTCCTCAACGGGAGCAGGCTCGGACTTCTTGCCAATCTGAGTCTTAACGCCAAAGAACTTGTCTTCACTGCTTGTCTCTTGAGTTTGTTCTTCGCTCATACCTTCCTAATGCCTCGTGGATCGTCAATAACAGCCTCAACGCTATCGTCATTAATAAGCCTGAACTCTTTCCCGTGTATCGAGAACCGAGTCCCAGAATAAGATCTCATCAAAACAAAATCCCCTTCCTTGCAATAAGCACCGTTAGGGAACTTCTTTTTGTCTTCATAAGCATCCGGGCCAAGCTTCATCACAAATCCCACAATGGAACCCACCTCTTCAAGGTGCATTGTTTCTTGTGCCTTAATGATTCCGCCCTCTGTCTTTTCATCAACCTCAGGCAGCGCGATTAATATCTTGTATCCAGTAGGCTCAGGTAACTGAGAAGGCTTTGTATCCGCCTCAACAGAACCAACCTCAACCGTAGCAGCTTCGCTCATATCTATTCCTTTCGCACTGGAAGATGGTGTCCAGAGTCACCTTGCACCGCAATACGCGGAGAACTATGCCTTCTCAATCTTCTCGTTCAGATCCAGAAGTTCCCTCTCTGCCATAGCAAGACCCTCAATGATCCCGCAGCATTTAGAGTATTCATCATATGTCTTGCAGCTACCCGTGCTGACATGATCGCTTACATCGTTCATCATCCGCCGGTAGTTATCACGCAAAACCTTTAAAGCGTTATTACTGAAAACATCACTCACCAGATAGCTCCTTCGCTATATCGACACCCACCTTAACGCCTTCAAGCATATCCTTTGATTTCATTCGAGTTTTCTCTATGTCATCTCTGGATGCGTCTTCAGCTACACGAACGCCCAATTTAGCGCCCTCAACCTTGGCTTCCTGAGAAAGTTTGTCTCTCTCAAGCTCAGTCTTCTCTCTGCTCTTTGCGAGATCTGCCTGAATCTTAGCCATATCAGTCTGGACTTTGTCTTGAGCTTGCTTCGCCTTAAGCTGCAACTCTGCTTGCTGGAGCTGGATGAGTGGATCTTGCATCTGCTCCTGTATGCGCTGGGCTTCCATCTCTCGCTTGTCTTTGCCGGTGAGTTGTGCGGCAGCAGGGGCAACGAGTCTTGAAAGCCTCAATTCGATGTCTTCTGGTAATGGTTCGTCTGGCGGAGGCAGCTCCACGCCGAGTTCTCTCTCTATCTGTTGTCGATAAGAGAAGGCAACGTGTTCTGAAATATGCGCCATCATCTGCGCCTGCTTGACTTGTGCGTCTGGAGCCATCGCTAATATCTTCAATAGCTTAGGATCTTCCATAGCAGACATATGCGTTTGGATATGTGCCTCATGATCCTGATAGATAAACGCCTTAACGGGTTCTCCATTAATGATGTTCATGTTTTCGCTTACCGGATCTGTAGGCTTGATGTCTTTATCCGTTGGGATAATGTTATCGGCATCCCTTATGCCCAGTACCTCTATCATTTGACGATGAAGTAGTGGTAGGTCATACATCTGTGGCGCGGTAGCTGATAGTTGCAGCGCAGCTTGGTACTGCATTATGCGCTGGGCCATCGTGCCACTGTTCGGATCGCTGACAGGAATGATATCAACGCGATCATCGAAGTCTTCAGCCATCAAAGGCTCTTTAGAATCGTCGTATGGGTAGCGCATTGGGCCATAATCCCTAACAATTCTGCTTAAAATCTTTAATTCAACGCCCATAGCGTGGTGAACACGGGCCTGAACGGCGCTTAACACCTTCATTTCGCGCTCAAGTATGGCTAATGTCGTGCCAACCGGCGCTTCAGAGTTCATATCAGAGGCTTTAACGTCCGCTGAGGAGGCGAATCGCCGCCCTTCTTGGACAATGTCCCCTAATAGCTGGTAAAGGACGTTAGACGGCTCCTTATACGGCATAAAACTGATGTTATCCCGTATAGTTCCGCCCGGAACGTCCACATCTCGGAACTCTCCCGGCATAATTGGGGTGTCATCCCCCTTAATCTTGAGGCCACGGGCCTTCAAACCGCCGGGTAGGTTGGCTAAAGTGCCTGAATCCACCAATTGACGCAGCAATGAGGTAGCAGATTTGCTCAATCCGCCGATCATGTGGACTAATCCGAAGCCGTAGAAGCCCAATCCGGGCAAATAGGTGTAGTGAACGAAGTGTTCTACCTTAAGTTTCTGCGGATCTTCCTCATTCCAGTTGCGTTTTATGGATAAAACCTTGCGAGAACCCTTGTCGATGGTGATTACATAGGGCAAAGCTATGCCAGTTTCCTCTCCGCCCTGCATATCTTCAAAGCCGGGGAGGTCATAATCGACAAGCATCTCCAAAAGAGTGTGTCTCTGATCAACTTCGTAGTTGATACTGCTGCCTGTGAGCTTATTGTACTCCTCCTGAATCTGCCCAATGTCAGGGCTAGGGGTAGGAAGGTCAATATCTCTATAAAAACCAGACACTTGAAGCTTCCTAATTTCGTTAGGAGTCTTCTTCATAACGTGTGTGGCACGTTCACAGGTCTTTAAATCGGATGCGCCGTAGCTAACAACGAAGTCTTCAGCAGGAACGAACATACTGCACGGCCTGCCGAGGTTAGGATCGTAGTAAACTTTCCTAAAAGCAGAGCCAGCAATAGGCAAAGAGAACAAAAGCTTCTCAGTTTCGGAGCGATACTCCGACATTCTCTCCGTCATCAGGTAATTCAGGTAGTCCTGAACACGATGAGCCTGCTTAACCTTATCGTCAGTCAGCTTACCAACGATAGATGTCTTGGCCGGGCCGCTGGCAGGAAAGATTTCCTGTATGGTCTGAGCCTGAAAGCGAACAACTGCCTCAGAAAGCATTGGGTGAAACACACCACAAGCCCCCGCCCAAGGCATAGTCCTGTCTTCAAATCGCAATCCCAGAAGATCTAAGCCCCTGACGTAGGACTCTTCCCAATCAGATCGGCTTTCCTTGTCGGCGTTGTACATACCAACAAGATCAGAACCGATCATGTCTAGGACACTTGGCTCAATGTATTCAGCAAGGTTAGCGCCGTGTTCTTCGGCACCCATCATTGATGCGTTAGGATCGAAGTCGAAGATAACGCCACCCTCTGGAGTCTCAATAGAGACCGCCTCTGGGTTAACGATATTAACCTCGACAGCTTCCTCGCTATCTACATCAAGCGGATTGCTGACTAAAGACTTTTCAATAGCCATTAAACGACCTCGAAGTTTCCGCCTTTAGTGGCAGCGCCCATACCACGGCACTTACCGCCAGCCTTCATCTTCTTGACCTTGGGGACTTTCTTTCCACCCATCATCTTCTTTGGCGCGGATCTTCCACCCTTCATCGCCATAACCTTTTTACCGGATCTCATTCCCTTCTTTGTCATCTAGGAACCTCCTGTAATAGTCTTTACGGATTTCATACATTCTAGTTATCTCAGTGTTACCTTTATAAACATCGTAGTAACCCTGAGCCTCAAGCTTGTTGGCAGCCTCTTGGAGAAGAGAAAGCCTTTGGATAAACAATAACCCATAGCTGTATTCGCTGATAGGTTCAAAGTTATCGTCATCTAAAATGTCGATCTCATCGTCAAGGGGATGGAATCCCATCACCCATAAGTCTGGATCGCCCCAGACATCTTGACTAATAAGGCTATTAATTTCATCAATAGCATTGTGAAAGCCTTCCTGATCTTCCGAGTAATCGGTCTCAACAATGATCACTAGGTCATAGTCATCATCATAGTCAGAGATAAACTTGAGTAGCTGTTCATCCCTACCGTTATGATCGAACACTATCTTAACGAGATCCTTCTCCCACGCTGCCTTGGCATAGGGGCAGGTAGGGATGTTATTGAAGTAAGGGTTGGGCATCTCAATGACGTTGGATGACCATTCCCTAATCTCGGTCTCGATCTTCTGTTCTTCTTCTTCAAGATCAATAATAACTGGCTTTTCCGCCATAGAAAGGCTCATCCTCTTCATCGCTGTGCAGTCTTAAGAAACCGCCCTGACGAAATCTCAGTAGCGCCTGTGTGGAGGAGTCCACCAGATCGTCATGCTCGCCCACCGGGAAAGCCGCGAACTCATCCACCACTTCCTGTGCAAACCTCGTCTCTGGACACCACACGTTGCCTGAAGCAAACAAATCCGCCACAGCGTTAACTCTAGCGATCTTGTCATTACCTCTGGACGGGGTGTACTCAGATACTGGGATACCCATTGCCCGTAGCTCAAATATCAATGGGGTTCCAGCGGCCTTGGCTTCCACAATAAAAGCGTCCGGCTGCATCGTCTGCCACATCTCAAATGCCTTCTGCTTAAGCTCTGGGAACTCCAGACGCTCTTTGTAGGCATCAAGAAGGATTATGTTGGGTTGAGTCTTGCCTTCATCGTCCGGGGCATAGAAGACGCCCCACGTTGTACAGGCTGAGTAGTCTGATCTCTGTGTCTTGAGAAACGCCGTGTCCCAAGACTGAATCACAAATTCGCAGGGAGGCGGTCTGTCATTCTCCCAGATCTTCCACCATTCCTTCTTGACCAGCGCACCCTCCTCGGCGGTAGGGTTCTGCTGATACTGTGCATTCCACTTAGAAGGCGGCAGTTCCGCTTTCAGGGCGTCCAGCTCTTTCTTAGACCAGAACTGAGGCCACAATGACTTCTCCCTCTCTGTGTTCTCGTACATCAGAGCAGGGAACTCAATCAACTCCCATTCATCGGTTCCAGCCCGTTGAGAAGAAGACTTGAGTATCTTGCCGGTCAGATCCCGCATATGCCATCGAGTCATTACGATGACAATAGCTCCTCCCGGTTGTAATCGCTGACGAGGCCCGGATGTGTACCATTCATAGGTTCTGTCGAACACAGTGGGGTCGGCACTCTGTCCTTCCTGCTCCGAGTGGGGGTCATCGATAATGAGCAGGTCAGCACCTTTACCAGTTACAGCACCACCAACACCGATAGCGAAATACTCACCACCGACACTGGTACTCCATCTCCCAGCAGCCTTGGAGTCGGGCCTAAGAGTCAGCTCTGGGAAAACTTTCTTGAAATCCTCACTATCTACGAGGTTACGAACCCGCCTACCAAAACCAACAGACAACTCGGCGGTATGGGCGGTTTGTATTATTTTCTTATTTGGGTACTGCCCCAGAAACCAAGCCGGGAGCATATAACTGGCAAATTCGCTCTTGGTGTGTCGAGGCGGCATATTCACTATCAACCGCTTCAACTCGCCACGAGCAATACGCTCAAAGGCCGAGGCCATTATCTTATGGTGTTCACCATCGATAAAGGACGGCCACATCGTGCGTACAAAGTCGATAAACCCACCACGGGCAGCTTCAACCTGCTTAAGTTCCTCCAGCTCTTCGATCAGAGCAAGGATCTCAGCCTTATCTTCAGGAGAAGCCTTATCCAGAGAACTGATTAAATTTTGATCAATGTTCACGGATTAGCTATATAAACGCCATCAATTGCAGCAGAAATGGCTATATCAGCACCTGATGAGTCACCTATGCATCGATACTCAATGTCAGTCTTTTCTTCAAACTTCAAAGGAAAAGCATATTCAATTGTGGTCTGGCTCTCTGACTTAACGAATAAGTCCTTAACCTGAAACACCTCACCAAGAGGCCGGGCAACAAGCGAGATCTTGGCATACTTGTTGTTCTGCGTGGTGGCTACAGTGACATCAGTCTGGTAAAGGTACAGCGTGAATCCCGCCGGTACAGTCCACAAAGCCATCAAAGTCTGACCATCCCCTATCGTTATGGTGGCGTACTTGTTTGCAGGAACGCCGGTTGTGACGGTTCCAGTGCCAGCATAGATAACCCCTGCGTTAGTGCCACCAGTTCCGGCAGTACGAACAATCATACGATTGATACGCAAGAATGAATTGGTAGTGTTGACAGCGGTCTGACCGTTAAGGGTGACGGTCTCATTGATTTCGTTATAGTCGGCGTCCAGCCCATATAGCTGAACAGTCCTAGCCCCAGTACCCGCTGATGTGTCGTCGGTGCTAGAGCTGGAAACCTTAAGAACAGTCGCGGCGGATAGGTAGGAATACAACCCTCCCTCAGCCCACACTGTCTCCAAAGCATCATCTACGTCCGGGTTAAATCCAAACTTATGCAGAGCATAGTGAAAAGATATCTGGCCTCGGGAAACCTGAAGCTCAAAAGGCTCAGATGTCCCGACTCTTGTAATAGAACTCTTTTCAGCCATAAGGATTACCCTAGTAAGGATTACTCTAGTAAGGATTACTCTAGATAAGAATTACCCTTCTATTTTTTTTTACTAAAAAAAAAATAAGGTTTACCTAGTATTATGCTAGGTATACCTAGCTAAGGGTAATCCTTAGTAAGGGTAATCCTTAGACACAACTGTAAGAAATTTTACCATATTTTGCATATTGACAAGGGTAAGGTCAAATTTTTTTGCAAATTTTTTTCAGGTACTAGGATTCCTAGACCCTTTTCTGTACAAATTTTGACCAACCGCGATGCAAGTTATTGATTTCATTAGGCATTCCCAGAAATTAGGGTGGGGGTGGCGTCAAAACTAGGGGATTATTTGAGCGGATCACTGTGCACTGGGTACACAAGCCCGGCCTAGCTGTCAGGGGGGGGTGGGGGTCAAAGTGTGACACTTGTCACGGGGGTCAGGTGTATCATTTAGGTGGGGTCATGTCACACATATAGAAGGGGTCAGGACTATTACTAAGGAAGGGTCATGTCACTTATGTTAAAGGTGTCAGGTATCACAATAGACTAATGCAGATCGCTGGCCTCACTAGGCTGATCCTGTTCGCTTGCCAGCAATTGCTCAAGCTTGGCCTGCAGCTTGGCCTCCACTTCTGCGGAGCTCGACGTACTCTTCTGCTCCACTACATCCTTGAATAGGCCAACCGACTTGCCCAGCAGTTCGGCTGACCTGATCTTCATTGCATCTGCACCTTCAGCGGACTCCATCCAGACCCGAAGCTTGCTCAGGACTCTCTCTCTGTCAGAGACGGCAGAGGCTTGCACCTGAGCCTCTTTTGCAGCTATTAGCCTGTTGACCATAGAGGTGATGTCGGGGTTGGCCATAAGCTTGCTGGCCTCCCTTCTAATGCTTGCAGCGGACATATCCTCACAATCGTATGCCTCCCTGTAGCCGTCTGAATACGTCATGCCCCGGCTTCCCACACACATCGCAAAAAGCCTTTGCTTATCTGTCAGTCCTGATCTTGGTTTGCCCATTGCTAATCACTCCACTGTTGATTGAACAAATTTTAACCAACATTGATCAATTTTTAAACAATAGCCTTCAGAGGCTCTCAGAAGCCCCCTGAGCGACGATAGAGATACCCCTACCGATGGCATTGACAAGGGTGAGATCGTTCAATACAGCGATACGTGCCATATGTCACATATAATGATTTCTTTATATATCAGACACTTACGATACTAAAAGGGGTCATGTCACATTTTGACTGTCTAAATATCCTTTACAATCAGACACTTACAACACATCACATATTTTTTTAATATTTTTGATATTTCTGGGAATAAATCTGGAAGTGGCCCGTCTTAATCTGTGACAGCGACATTCACTAACCGATGGAGGTGCAAATGATATTGAAGCTGGAAAGGGCTGACGTACCGTGGAGGTACAGTCAGGGGTCTCGGACGTTCTGGGAAGTCAGGACAGAAGGTAATGACATTCTGTATGTCAATAAGAATGCCTACCGGGATTATGAGGTGGAGCACCAGCCTGAGCTGGTGGGCCAGAAATTCACTACACTGGAGGCCGCATTGAAGGCCATTGAGGATTTGTATGATTAAAGTGTTAGCGCCTCGACCGCCAGAGGCTATTGCATTAGAGGCGGAGTTCCGGGAGGCCGTAGATCATTTTCTGCGGCGCCCGAATAAGACCAGAGCAGCGAAGGTTGGCAAGTTTCTGCGCTGGAACAATTCACTGCTGCATGACCTCACCGATGAGGAAGTGGCATTGATCAACCCTTACTTACTGGACTTGAATTGAAGTCCAGAACAATCCAGAAAGCCCCGCTCCGGTGGGGTTTTTTTATGGTCAATCATAATTGTGACATTGTGTGACAATTTGATATTTTGACTCTTGACTATAAATTTATAGCCGTTATAGTTCGCATATCGGCCACGGATTGGCTGAGTCGCACGACAAATTGGATTGGCCCCACTGCTGACGCGCACAGATGCCTCTCGCAAGTGACAGGGTTCCGCGACAACCGAACGGCCCGGTATACGGTCGGACTCCTGAGATTGGGACGAGAGTCCCTCTGACTGCCTGAGTAGTCTCAGTTTTGGCTCGCGCTGAAGCTGGCAACGGGGTGACTTCACAGCATCACTGACAATGACAGTCAGGTCGTGCGGTCTAGAGGGCGATCAGATTTATAGTCGATGTCATTCGTTGAGTGGCATCTATCAATACATCTGAGCTGGCTACTGCCAGCATTTAAACGAGGGCTAGACAATGAAATTCGAAAACGTACAAGTCAGCGAAACTAACTATCCAGACGGCGATTGTAGGCGCGTCGACGTTGGAAGAATGAATGTGTGGGATTTCGCTTCAAGTAAGCGGGGCTTTAAATCGCGAGAAATAAATGTTCACGGAATAGACCTGTCGACAATAAAACAGCGCACAAAAACTTTTGGGAGCGGTGCAAACAAGTTCAAAGTAAAAATAATATGTTTCACCGATGAAGATGGAGTAAGTCACGAGATAGCACTATACGCAAAACGAGGGGGATCAATATGATTGATTTTGAAATTGTTATAAACGGCAAGACCAAATACCTGAGCTGGGCAAATCTTTGCCAAGTCATGGCGTCGAGCGATACCAGCCGAGTACTCCAGAGCTCGCACAGCTCAAGCGAGAGTTCGAAAAGCAATGGAATGCGGACAGCGTGACCGTTCGCCTTAACAAGCAACCGATACTGTAGGGGATCGATATGAAAGTTAAAGTCAGAAAGGGTAGGCCGCCTACCTGCTATACAAGGGCGGTAAAGCACCTCAACCGAAAGCGCGAGGCCAAAAAAACTGGGAAATATTAGTCGAAACGCCGGAGGGCGTCTGACCGGGAATTGCCTCCCGGCACTGATGAGACAGGCTTCTCAAGGGGGTAAAGCATGAAAGTTCAAGCAACGCGGCACTTCTTTGAGAGGGTGTCGGAGCGCGGTCTTAACGCCGCAGAAATCAATCAGGCGTACACCTACGGTCGGCGTATCAGCCGCTATGGTCGCGCAAATCAATTCCTTTACATCGGACAGGCCGTGACACTAGTGGTCGAGCAGGTTGGCTCTGTCGAAAAATTCTTAACTGCATACCGGGGGTAAAAATGGAAAATCACGATCACGATTATCTGATCGAAATTGAATCAGACCGACAGTCTGCCATTGAATACATCACGAACAATCGACACGTTCTAAGGTCTCAGCCAAGGCTGACAGCGCCTTATTTCTTGTCGTCACTTGACGATGAGACATTGCGTCAGCTTGTAGTGCTTATCAAAGGCTTTATCCGGGACTTCCCAGACCACTATCAGGAGCGATCATGAGTAAGCAAACTAACCGCGTAAAAGCGCAGGAAATCAGCAGATATACCAACGATAACAAAGGACTGACTGTCACCGTGACATTCGATGTCAGCCGGGGTTATGAGCGCCCCTTCCGGGTTTTTCTGCACTGCGCCTTTCTGGACACCGCTGAGGGTTCCTGTTTCTCCGGGCTGATTGAAGCTGACGAGTTCGCAGTCAACTTGATCAGGTCTCTAGAGGAGGCGCTTGATTAATCGCAAAGCTTTAAAGTCGGGGGCGTGAGGTTAGGCCGAGCCGTCAAAGGCGTAAGTCTCGGGCCTCAATCCCCGCATTAATTTCAATCAACAAACCAAGGAATCATTATGGAAATCAAAGACTTCGCAGCAGAGGCTGCACGATATGAGGCTGCAGCCTCTCAAAACCTTCAGGAAGCCAGCGACTCATTCGACCGTTGCGACACTGACGGTTTCGTTAGTCAGTGGGCCAGTGGCATTACCGCTGACCTGAACCGGGAGAAGGCCCGGATATGCAGGCAGGAGGGTCTCGACACCTTCACTGGCCTGTACTCTGGCGACACTCGCGTCAGAGCCAAGATCGTCAATGGTCAGTACGGGTCAGTCTGGCTGATTGATGATTGCGATCAGCACCTCACTGGCGGTCGCGCCTTCATTCCCATCGGCAAGCGTTCCACAGTACAGCGTGAGCTGGGCCTCAGTGAACGCCCGGAGCTGGCCCCGGCTTGGGTCTGCACAGCGGGCAGCGGTAACGGCCTTGCTGGAGCGCACAGTGTGCGCGTCATAACCTTTCGCACAGGCTGCAAGTGGGGCAGTGATGCCAAGCTTGCAGCTTGATTGACAACCCTTTACACTTTGACATTCTTGATTTGGAGACGAGAAAAATGGCTACACCAAAAGTAAAACGCAACCCGCACAGAGACATCACCCTGAAAGTACTGGAGCAAATGAGAGAGTACGGTACTGGCTGGTCTAAACCTTGGAAGGGCAGCGCCGTGAATGGCCTGCACTACAACCCGGCCACGGGTACAGTGTACGCGGGCGGTAATCAGATCCTGCTCTGGGTCGCCGCAGCAAATCTCGATTCAAGCGACAGCCGCTGGTCTACTTACAAAGGCTGGCTGAAGCTTGGTCATCCGGTTCCCAAGGGCGAGAAGGCTGGCGCTTATATCGTGGCTCCGACACCTTTTGAAGTAAAAGATTCAAAGGGTAAGCCTGTCCTAGATTCAAAGGGTAAGCCAAAAACAGGGATGGGCTTCCGCGCTGAGGCGCTATGGAATGCTCAACAAGTTGGCGCCGAACCATTGGTCGCTGAAGTGCGAGACCCTGTAGCAGCCCGATAAAAGATAAGATTGTCATCCCTTCAATTGAAGATTTCTACGGTGACACCACGGCTGAAAAGCAGCAAGCATATTACGGGACAAAGCTGCATGAAGTTGGGCATTCCACTGGGGAAAAATCACGCCTCAATCGAGTCGAGATTTATGAACGGAATGAGGAAAACTACGCAAAGGAAGAATTGTGTGCCGAGATGTTCGCGGTTCTGGCCTGCGCTGCTCTGGGCATAGAGCATACCCCATCACCTGATCACGCCCAGTATCTCGCAAGCTGGATGAAAGCTTTAGAGAACGATGAACGCTTGTTTTTCAGAGCCGCAAACAAGGCTCAGAAAGCACTGGAATATGTTCAGAGCAAGCAACCTAACACTAACGATGCGGCCGAGCAGGCCGCTTAACTTTTGACGGGGGTCAATACTATGGAAAAGCAAGTCGATAGAATCGCTGAGTTATCAGCAGCAATCACCGCCCTGAATGCCGAGAAGCAGGAGTTGATAGACCTGCTCAAGGCTGAGGGTGAGGGCAAATACTACGGGACTAAGCACTACGTCGTAGTGTCCCGGTCAGAGCGCCCCACGCTCGATATGAGGGCGGTTAGGAAGAAACTGAGCAGGCAGTTCATTGTCGCTCACACACGCGTCACAGAGGTGCTGTCAGCGTCTCTGAGGGGCTATAACAATAAGCGGGAGGCCGCATGAAGAAAGTCAATCTAGACTTAGACCGCGAGGATCTGGCTGAGTTAATCCTGATCACTACCGAAACTCGGGAATCAATCGAGCGGGATCTCAGCCGTACTCTATCAGACAGGAGTCGTTACATCCTGTCCCGAAAGTTCGACACTTACTGTAGCATTATTGCTACTCTCAGTAAGGCTGCGAAACACACGCCAGCGGGCGGTGCGTAGGGGTTTTTATGTTTGTTTCCCCCCCGATAACACCCGCAGCTAGAGCTGGAGAGATTCCCCCGGTGATCTAGCCGTCTAGCCCACGATACGGGCCTCATTCAACACAGGAGAGGAGTCATGACAATGGTCAAGATAACGTACCACTACGCCTACGGGCCGTCCTATACAGTGAGGCTGCACAGGTCTCTGTTTAAGACGGTCTACGGTGGAAGGCTGGCGCGACATTTCAGGAAGGGTATTTCTGGATATCACTGCCCGCCACTTTGAAAAGCTGTAACCTTCAGCCGTCCGCCCCACGAGACGGGGCATCCTATTAATCATTTTGGAGATGAGATATGACAAGTTTATATGAGAAGTACCAACGCAAGATCGACGCGCAGGAGAGCAAGCAAGCCAGCATTGAGGATGCCATCCGCCGCCAGCGGGCTAATATCGAAGCGGCCCAGAAAAGGATCGCCACGCTCAAGTATCAATTGCAGGGAGCGAGGTCAGCGCAGGCTGATCTCCGCAAGCAGAGAGTCATAGCTATCGATGCCAAGTGTCGCCGCGACATTAAGAAGCTCTGCGATAAATACAACTTGACCTATGAGCGAGAGCTGGTGAGCAGTTATTACTGCCAATCCCAGCGCAGACCTGTAAATGAGTACTGCTACTGGGTCAACTGTCCTGAGTGGCTGGATAACGATCCGATAGATGATGGTCACTACGCCTATCATATAGGGGATCTGCTGGACATCCTTGAGACCTACGCAAAGCATCACCCGGAACACCCGGAGCATGACAAGCGTGAGTACAACGTCACCTCCCGGCACGTTTAGGGGGGTGACATGAGCAGCACAATGCCAACCGATTGGCAGTTCTCAATCACAGATGAGGAGGGGGAGGTGTACCAGTACCAACTGGTCACCGATCCCCCGGCTGCACTGTATTGGAAACCGTCAAGCTACAAACTCAAACTCAGTGATATCAAGATCGCCAGCAAGTGTACTGGTGAGGATCGCAAAAGACTGAGACGTTTAATTCTCGATGATATTTTGGAGGTAGAGAGTGCAAAAAACTAAAATAGATCCAAGCGAAGGTGTGCAAACCATTGGCCGCCCAAGGTCAAAGGCTGTTGAGACATTCATCGCGTTAGAACCTGACAGTCATGATTGTATCCTGTTCAATGAATATGATGCTTGTAGACACGCATATAGCACTATCAGTAGCTGGTGTTTGCGAAATGAAAAAGAAACAGGCTACCGCCCGACAGTTAAACAGGTTGAGTCTGGCTGGGCCATTTGGAAAATAACAAAGGAGTAAAGTTATGGAGTTTGAAACTTTTCAGGATGAGATGGATATAGTGGGGCGGGCAGTGACCGATACCCTTAATGAGAAGGCGTCAGACTTATCCAGAGCAGCGGTGTCAGCCGCACTGGTAGAGATCCTGACCGATGTATTGGTGGTCGGGGTTCCCGGCAGCAAGGACACTGACATCCCAGAGGAATGGGTTTTCGATATGATGCGTGAGCTGATCAATGCCAAGCGTCAAGAGAGAGACAACGCAACTATAAACTAGGGGGTCGTATGACTAATGTAATTGATCTGATTCAAAAGGTAGAGGACGGCAGGAAGGCTGACGTTCGTGGGAACCTTTACGATCAGGCTGAAAAGGTAGAGCGCAGGATGAGGCGGGTAAAAGAACACTGCCTCGACGGGAACAAAGATGCGTTTGTGTGGTCTGGAATAATGATGACCTACAAATTACTCGATGAGATGCATCGGGAAGTAGACAAATTAGTTGATGAACATTTTGACGGGGGTCAAATCGATGATGGGGAATGCGAAGGTTAAGATTGAACTGAGTAACGGCGGACACAGATCGTTTGCTTTCAATGTTAAGGGCCGGGGGTCGGATGACATTGAGCAAAAGGTAGAGCGATTTGCTAGGATGAAAGCCAACCAGCATGACTGCTCCCGGATATTGACTTGGGAGGTCAGGTTCGGTGAGAGGCTGGCTCATCTAGGGTTCGTAACGTATTCTAAAAAGAAGGGGGTAAAAGGTGACTATCGAACAGAAGAGTCGCGATGATAAGATCGAGGAACAGGTGCGCCTGTGGGGAGGTTACTCCTTGTTTCCCTCCGGGGGTATCTGCTGGAGTTGCGGCTTTGATTTGACAGAGTCACCAAAGATAGACAAGGAAGTTATAACAGGGTGCCTACGCTGTCATAGGTCGTTCGTGGATTAACTGGCGGCACTCTCCAAAGGGCGGTGCGACAGCGCCTAAGATTATTGCTATGCCGTCAGTATATCTCTGGCAATAATCACTGTCGCATTAAGCTGTAAGCCTGCGTCTCACAATCACATCTAAGCTTTCACAAAGCTTGTCGAAGTTACTCTCCAATAGCTTGTTACTTATCAGGCAATCAAACAAAACTCTAGCGTGTTCTACGCTGAGTAATCTCTTCACCAATGACATAGTCTTAGAGAACGCACCGTAGCCGTTACTGTAGCTATCCTTTCTACCATTACCAGCGGGTATGGTGTCATACTTCTGCGCTCTCACGTACACTGAGGCTCTCTCAGCCTGCTCCAGAAACATCTCCGCAGCCATATGCTGGGCCAGAGTTATCCGGCCCTGCATCAACAGCCTGTCGATTATCAACTGATCCATAACCTTGGCGCGAGGGATAGTCCCGCCTTCGATCATGACGCTGTGTCGTTCGTGGATTTCTTTTGTCCCGAGATCAGATATCGACTTCGTCATACCAATTCACCTTGGTGTCGGGGGCATACTCTCTGACCCTAGGCTTGTCAGAATACCTTCCACTCAACAGGTCATAATCCAGATTGGTTACGCCCTGCTTGCCTACCCATTTGAATCTGCATTTCCAGCAGTGAACCTCAACATCTTCCTCGCCCCGGTGTACAGTCACACCGAGATCCGCTTTAGCAAACCACGCCGCAGATCCGCTGATGCTCATGCCCTTCGGTACAGGATAGGTTCCATCCTCTTTGGGATAGAGCTTGGCCGGGTGCGCCACAAACCAACAGTGTATGCCGTGGGCTTTGCAGAATGTCGTGACCTTGGTCAGCATCGCAGAGATGGAGGTATGCTCCTCAGTCCCGTCCTGTTCGATGTAGTTATAGGGATCTATCACGAGACCCCGGACGCCCAGCCTGAGTACAGCCTGCTTCGCCCGGTCAATGATGCTGTCTATCGTGGCAACCACTCCATCCTTCTGATCCAGAAACACAAAGTGTTCATCAATAAACTTCATTGCACCGTCAAGCTCATGCTTTTCAATGCGCGGACTCTTCCCTTCAAAGAAAGGTTTACCGACTATCTTCTCGGCAAGCTTGGCTATGTGGAAGTGGGGCGGGTTCTCAAAGCTGCACACTGCAAACTTCCAGTGGTGCTGCTGGGCCATATTGATCATGACCTGATCGATGAACTCAGACTTACCTGAACTGGGCAGGCCAGTGACGATAGATAGCTGGCCCTCGGAGATCGTGAACAGGTCATCCACGCTGGTTATCCCGGTAGACAGACCGTTGCCCACACCCTCGGTGTAGATATGCTCAACCTCTAGGGCGTAATCCTGTGCTGAATACACGCCTTTCAGAGGCATCGGTGTGGGGTTGGCTATCAGGTCTGCTAGATATTCAGAACCGTGCTTTAGCAGCACATCATTGCTGTCCTTGCATCCCTCTGGGAAGGTTACGCGCCAGCATTTAGCCCGGCCTACCCGTCTCGCTATCTCCTCAGCCAGAGCCTCACCAGCCTGATCACCATCGGTAGCCAGTACAATCTTGGGGATGGTCGTGATGATTTCTCTGGCGTCCCAGAGGTAGCTGAACTTGCCATCCTCCTCCGGGTCTATCTTGTTATTGCTAACCTTCTGTGGAGCACCATTAGGACAGGACACAGCGGTCACCCCGGCAGCAGACAGCGCCAGCACATCAACCTCACCCTCACAGATGACCAGTTGATCGTCCTCTTTTGACACCTTTTCGATACCATATAGCCATCTGGCAGCACCGTCTTGGGTAAAGTATTTACCTTCAGTAGAGCGCCATTTTACGGCCCTTTCAGCGCCAGATGCGTACACAAAACCGACAGCCGGTAAGTTACCGCCGCCATTGAAATACTTTTCCCCTGTAATAACCTCGGTCTGAACCGCAGACATAGGGATGCCCCGGCTCGAAAGGAACTCTTCTAGCACGGCATTGTCCCTAGTGGTTTGGATGTGAACAACTTTAGGTTGAGAGTGTTGTTCGTAAAGTGACTTTATTCTGACTGCGCCAGAAGCGTAACAGTGGTGACAGTGATATAGCTTGGCGTCATTCTTGACGGTGACCGACAAAGTTTTGACGTTTTTCTTTTTCCTATCATGCCCACACTTCGGACAGACAATCCTACAATCGTCATAGATTTGCTCTATGGCTTCTTCGATGACCCCCATCTTGACCCCTTCAATTTCTTGAGTATTCCTTTAAGTAAATACTGACGTTGTATTTTACTGTGCTTTGCCATTTCAAGTGCCGACTTTCTGACCCAATCGGCATCAACTCTAGCATCCTCACAGTGTTTATTTAGATCGTCCGAGACAAAGAACTCTAAAGCTTTTTCTGCCTCATCCGCCAAACAAAGATCCCGCAAGCTGCGATCAATAAGCTTACGCGCTATCTCCCTCGATAGCAACGAGCCTAATAACGGCTCTGGGTTCCTCTCTGTCGAGCGCCCAATAGATGTGTTTCTCTTTGACTTGTCTGTCATTTTTATATGCAACCCCCTGCAAGCAATCGAGGATGACTGATTCATCCAGATCCGGCCTGCGTGACTTGTAATAAATGGTTATGTGGGCAGCGACATCACACTCGATCAACTCATCAAGCTTCTCAGCCTGAGCCTCAAAAGACTTCACATAATCCAGAGCCTTCTTTGACTTGATGAAGTACGGCCTGCCCTTGATCTGAACGAAGCGCCGACTGTTAGCCTTGGATGCAGGCTCACCGTTGACACAACATTCATAAATGATATTAGCGTTGACATCAATATTAAGCAACATTAGTATCGCCTCTGGAGGTAATTGATATGAGTAAGATTGGTAGTTATGTTCTAGATCAGCAGGAGTCCGGCAACCTCCCTGACTTCTCTGACAGTATTCAATATGGAGAATACCGCATGAGTTTGGAAATTGAAAAAGATATACCCGTACCGAAGAGGGCATCTTCTCCGATACCTTTCGACAAGATGGAGATCGGGGACAGTGTGTTTGTACCCGAGGACAATATGTCAGAGAGCAACGTGAGGTCTCAGGCCAGTACTAAAAACAACAAGGCCAACGGCAAACGGTACACAGTGCATCGTGAAGAAGGCGGTTGCAGAGTCTTCAGGATCACATGAAGATAACTAATAAACACAACCTGCCAGAGCCTGTATACAAAGCACTATCCAAAGACAGTTACTCAATGGGTGACGCTGAGATTAGCGTGACCACTATGATTGATTCGCCCCGGATAAATATCTTAAGAAAGAAGCACTGGGATGAATTGACCGAGGATGTGAGTGACAAGGTCTGGTCTGTTCTGGGGACTGCTGTTCACAATATGTTCGAGGCTGAGGAATCAGCGGACTACATATTGGAAGAGCGGTTACACGTTACGTTCAAGGATTGGAAAGTCTCCGGGGCCATTGATGTCCAGAAGATTAACCCTGACGGGACGGTCTCTATTGCCGATTACAAATGCACATCAGTGTGGTCTGTAATCTATGGCAAGGAAGAATGGGTAGATCAACTCAACTGTTACGCTTGGCTGGTACGCACAGTGAAGAAGCTGCGTGTCGCTGACCTACAGATCGTTGCAGTGCTTCGGGATTGGAAACAGCGGGAGGCGGATAACAATTCAGAGTATCCTCAGTCCCCCATTGTCACCATAGATATCCCGATCAGAGATGAGGAACAACAGAACAGTATCGTTGAAACCCTTCTGGACGGCCACACTGACGCACGTTTACAGGATATGTTGGGAGGTGACATCCCAGACTGTACTGATAAACAACGTTGGCTGCGCGGAGAGAAGTGGGCGGCGATGAAGAAGGGCAGGAAGAGGGCAATCAAACTGTTCGACAGCGAGGATGACGCCAACAAATTCTGTGAGGACTCAACGGATAAACTCTACGTTGAACACAGACCGGGCGAGGCAACCAGATGTCATCAGGATTATTGCCGGGTCGCTAGATTCTGTAATCAATATTGGAGGTCAAATGATTGAACAGGATGAGGACTTCTTTAGGAAGGCCATAGGCATTATGGGCCGGTTTAAAAAGGATGCCATCAAGCTTGTGATAGAGGGGGAAAAAGTGGGGATATTTGTAAACGATATCAGAACCAACATAGACCTGAGCATCTCTCTCTTTTACAAACTTAGCGGCAATGAGATAGCTAAGATGATAGAGGAGAGTGGATGTGTCTCGGACTAGTGTAAGAGAGATATGGGATAAGCTTTACAGTCTTGACCTTGATGGAATGCTCGAAACAGGTTATGACGGTAACAGCTACCTAAGCTGGGCGGATGCTTGGGCATTGTTTGTCACAAGATACCCAAACAGCTTCTATGAGTTTCACCCAGAGACTCACTACCCAAACGGTACAGTGATGGTCAACTGCACCGTCAGGGTTCACCTGTCAGATGACATGACGCATGAAGACTACGTGGAACGCACGATGTGGCTCCCGGTTATGGAGTCTGGCCGAGCCAAAAAGTCTTTGGTCAATCCAACAAGCAGGCAGATACAGGACTGTAGGATGAGATGCCTCGTCAAGTGTCTGGGTATGTATGGTCTTGGGATCAAGCTATGGAGGAAGTCGGATGGCGGGATAGATGATTCCGTTCCCGGCCAGCTTTCTGAGCAGGATGATCAGGAGTTTACATTCCTGACCAAGGATCAGCTTGAAGGAGAGATCGAGAAAGCAACAAGCAAGAAGCAGATTCTTGATCTGCTAAATGCTCACAACTATGTCGCTGAAAGTTTAGACGCTGAAGGCAAGGCAAGCTTCAGGGTTTGGGTCAACGGCCACATACAGAAATTTGTTCAACAATAAGGAGCAATAAATGCAACAGCAAAAAACTCAGTATCCTCAGAGTAAAGACGGGGGTCTTTGGATAGATCAAGGCGGGGGTCAGGTCTGCTCTATCCGTAACACACAGGCGGCATCCGCAGATTACAAGCGGAAGCCAGACTATTCAGGCAACATCAAACTCACCCCAGATATGATGAAGCTTTTGATTCAGATGGCGAAGGATGGCAAAGAGATGACGATCCAACTGTCGGCTTGGGAGAAGATCCCAAGGTCAGGAGGTACGCCATACATTTCTATCAGTAGTGAGGTTTACTACAGGCCAGAGGGACAGCAATACCAGCAGCCGCAGCAGCAATACCAGCAGCCGCAACAGCAGCCGCAGTATCAGCCTGCTCCTCCACCTCCGCCGCCAGTGCAGCAGCCAGCCCCACAAGCTGCACCAACACCTTCAAGTGACTTCATAGACGATGACATCCCCTTCTAACATTCGTTCTAAGAAGCTACTTGCTGCTGCCGAAGGGCAAAGCT
>LSRR01000693.1_pt1 | contig 38389 bp, 51 predicted proteins | sample 1162981 | NCBI WGS metagenome assembly LSRR01 (sample SAMN03256433, study PRJNA305521) | marine metagenome | biome: Estuarine; feature: Estuary; material: Brackish water; isolation source: iron chloride precipitation of viral particles from surface water samples | place: USA: Chesapeake Bay ... | reverse complement strand
CTCTCTTCGGCGTACTCGCAATGATGCACGATTTGTTCAAAGAAGATGACGAAGAGGACTTCGAGACTAGCGTACGACAGTATTTCAATGAGGGCATGTACGGTGGTTTGGGTAACTACCTCTTTGGTGTCGATGTCGCCAGCCGTATGGGTCTATCGAACCTAGTGTTCCGTGACCGACTAATAGAGAAAGACCAGAGCATCTTGTGGACCACTGCTGAGGTGTTAGGTGGTCCTGTGGTTGGTACAGTCCTGCAAGTAGAACGTGGTTTTGACCAGATAGCAGATGGTAATGTAGCGCGGGGGATAGAAACTGCAATGCCTGCCGCCATTCGGAATATTATGAAATCTGGGAGGTTTGCAACAGAAGGGGCCAAGACTCTACGAGGCGATCCTATTGTCGAGGATGTCGGCCCGTGGAATATTTTCGCGCAAGCTGTAGGCTTTGCGCCAGCCGACTACACGCTACAGTTGCAGAAGAATGCACAAGTTAAAAAGATAGACCGCGCCGTCAACGAGGAACGTACTAAGCTGCTACGTAAATACTACATAGCATTACGTAATGCGGACGGATTAACTATGTCTGAGATTGCAAAAGACATCGTGGACTTCAATGGCCGACATCCAGTGGTTGCAATTACGCCTAAGACCATCAGGCGATCCATGAAGCAGCACATGCGGACTACAGCTAAGATGTACCACGGTATTACCATCAGCCCGAAACGTCAGCAAGAAGCCTTAGACTTCGTGTCTGAATACGACGAGACGCCCAACATCTGGTACGACATCGCCGAAAACTTCTAACCTTTGTGACGTACTGCGTTTTCTTGCTCAAGCATTATCTTATGTTGATATTTATCTACTAGCTTAAGCGTTGCTAATAGAAACTGGTCATCAGCAGCGTCTATTTGATATGTTTCGCGCAGTTTGACTAAAGTAATCCACGCTAAAAGTAAGTCTTCTCTCGTTGGTTTCATGTGAAACATCCTCCACAAGGGGGCCGTACCCCTTTATAGGGGTACCTAAGAGGGGAGGATAGGAAACGGCCCAAAACCCCCCTCCGAAGAGGGGGGACAACCTTGGAGAGACAGACTGTGGAGGAGTGCTGTCAAGATAAGCGTATCACAAAATCCTCCAGATGCGTACTCCAAGGGTCTTATTTTCTACATGGGTCGCTACTTTATACTCCCACCCCCTACGTTCTAACGCTTTAGCTATCTGCTTCTTAGCAGTAACCGTGTCTATGCAAGGGATAAACGCAGAAGAACCCACGCCCATCACATCCCATTGCACTACGATAAGCACCCCATCAGGGGATAGCTCATCAATCCTCCTCATCAGAAGCGTCGTACTGCAACGTAAAGATAATCGCGTCAGACAACAAGTCCATATGCGTACCCTTAGTTATACGAACTCTTTTCTTCTTCGCTTTGAACTTAGCCATTAGTTCTTGTATAAAACTGCTGTAATCCAACTGCCTACCAACACACCACTCCTTGAGGTACTTGGGTATTAGGTAAGCACACTTCCTGTCTGTTTCGTAGCGCCCCACCAAATGTATGCGCGGCGATTTCGTAGGCTCAACGAGCAGGACATCAAGCCCATTATTTTGGACAAACTCGTCATGATCTTCCTTAGAATTTTGCTTCCGTAGATCAAACGTACTTTTTATCCACAGGATGTTGTTGTATTGCTCAGAGATGTATTCTGTTACTAGCTGCTCTATATTAAGCTGCAACGCTGCTTCGTAGCCTTTGTTTTCCTCAATGACACTTATCCCGAAGTCAAAAACGTCTTTGGTCTTAAAATTAATTAGCCCCGCCCGACGAGCAAAATGGCAACCTGCTACCGTACAAGCTACATCGGCGGACCAATACCTATTCATCGACGTGAGGTTAGCTGCCCTATCTACGCGTTTGCGTATTTCGTAGAGCGTTTCTTCTACCTCCTGCATGTGATTCAGTAGGTACTGTATGTATATAACACCTGCATGCCCGTAATTACGTAGTAGTTTTACAGTGAACGCATCGGTTTTTTCTTTACCGTCTGTATCGAAATACTTTCTCGTTGCTTTGTATTCTAAGAGGCGTTGTAACTCTGCACCTGCATCAGTCTTCAATAAGCTGATCTTATCTACCATACTCATGTTGGCTGCTGAACATCCAGTAGATTTCCACGGCTCGCCCAGTATACGGTTCTTATTGGCGTTCTGCTCCATTCGATCTTTCTGCCTACCCGCTGTAATCTGGTAGATCAATTTACTGAGCACTTTACCATCGGTGTTTGTCATCTCATCCATGCAGATGGGCAAGTTTTTAAACACTTCGTACCGATTCATCTTGGCGTTATATGTGTCCTCTTCCCTCGCCATAAGTTTATCTGGGTTGCCCCACACCGAAAGCATTGCTTGCATAGCTGTCGTTTTACCTACGCCGGTTCCCCCATTGATATGGAATAGCGAACTAGATATACCTTCAAAGAACGTAAGCAACACACTACCAAACGCTCGACATACAACAAACTGATGCAGTACAAGGTTATCGTGGTTGTAAAAATTGATTGTATCCTTCCACTCCTCGAACGTACCTTTTGGTTTGAAGTGTAGCATCCAGCCAGCGGTCTTAGTCGAAGACGGGTTCGTTTCTATTTTGTTTGCGTATATCTGCTTGTTGCCTAGCGTGAATGACGTATGGTCTTCAGACCAGCCAAACTGCCTTCGAGCCAAATGCGCCACTTCTGCTGCTTGCAGTTCATTAACCCATGTCATTGTGTACTTCATAAGTTTATCCATTTGCAGCGTAGCAACACCTTGCGCGGATAGTTGTTTACGTAATTCTTCTTTAGACGTTACCGCAGTAAAAGGAATCGTAAACTCTCGTATACCATCGTGGGGTAAGTGCAATCGCATGACAATCATTTCGCCCTGATCGGCATCGTGCAAACGTTCCACAACATACAAATCGTTGTGGTATATCATCTCTTCCACAAAACCATCTTGTCCGTCTGGCACACGTACATAGATACCGCCGTTGGCCCCTCTAAAATACGGATGCGGATACTGTGGTATTACGTACTTACTAGTAGTCCCGCTTGGTGCGGTTACATCAGCAACGTGGATGATATTGTCTTCGTCAATCGCTTCTTTAACTCGTCGGCCCAATGATATTGGAGAACTGATCTTGTCTTTGTGGGGACAGTCAGTGCATACATCAGGGTTTTCGGCGTCAAATGTTTCGCAACGATATGGCCCTTTAATCTGATCTAGCTTTGCATTTGTCTCTTCTTCAGAGTATTCGGGGTGCTTATTAGAGATACGGTGGGCGGCTTTGTGTCCATCTGAACAGAACTTCGCAATCGACAAACCTGCACGCCATAAAGGTTCCGAACAAGTTTCCTGCTGTGTAGCGATTATGCCTAACTGTTTACAGCCATCGCCTTCCATCGTCCGCTTGAGTATGTCTTTGAACGAGCTTTCATAGTTGCCCATCAACGCGCTTTGTACCGCGTTAAATCCAAGAGCTACCGTATCTTTGACTTCGGATAAGAAGTTATTGCTGACCCCTAGAATATCTATGTAGTAGTCGATGTTGTGGGGTAGTGTCAGTTCTTTGTTGAGTACCTTTACAGGCTTGGGGTTTTCGTACTTATGATTCCGCGTTAGTGGTACACGTAGAATACGAGCCGCATCTGCGGTGACTGAATTGTCAATGTATAGATCCTTCTCCGCAGCAACTGCTTTGAGACGCTTCGCTACAGGCAACCATTGTTCCCTATCTATAGGTTGCTCTAAAAACCAATATACGTGCAGACCGCCACCAGAGTTAACGATGGTTGGTTTAGGTAATCCGGTCTCATTACAAAACCGTCTAAGCTCCACCAGAGCTTCTTCTTGTGTAAGATACTTTTTAACCCCCCGCTGCTTTTCTTTTTCAGATAACTCACCACAGTCTATATCAAGAAATAAAGAGCGCATCTGTTGTACATTGTTCGCTTCTCTGTTCTGTGATGTTATGAATGTGCCCAATGCGTAAAAGGTGTTATACCCATCCGCATCTAGATCATGCGCCTCTTTAATTACTTCTTGTATTTCAGAATAAAATTTCTGTATTACTTGCTTTTGTTTGTTGTATGCGAATACACAGTAGTAGCCTTCGTCCCCTAGTGCTGTTCGCAGAAATGTTTCTGTATCCATAAATCTGCTCATTCCAGAGTCAGCTAGGCAGGAGCGAGACTACGCTCTTTTAAAAACTCCCGCCTTCACTGGGTTTATTGGCTAGTCATCATCCCATTCGGCCACGATATCATTGAGGCCCACTGATTCCTCACTAGGAGGGGGTGTTGACTTTTTGACCACCTTCTTCGGTTCGCTAACTTCTTCCGTTTCGGCCTTCGCCTCTACAGCTTTCACCTCGACCTTAGCATCTTCTTTCTTGTCCATGAAAAGGGTTTGCACCCCAGATTTCTGGACTCCATCGGTCTGCGAAACAGTTAACGTGATCGCTCTTATAGTATCTGGATGCTCCTTGAGCGCAAGCACTTTTTGCACTTCTTCCTCTTCCAAGGCTCTTACGGGCTTGAAGAACAGCTTCGGAGTAGGACTATTCTCATCGAAATACATTTTTGTCACTATGGCAATAGCTGGCGCTTTGTGGTTCGCAAGGTGCTTTGCGTAGGCTTGCATAGGCATATTGCCGTTCTTTATATCCCCAAAGATGCTGGTAGCTGGTAGTTGTAACTGATAAACGTTATCTAAATCGTCCTCCAATACCACAGCTAACCGCTGCGCGAAACGGCAAGCACGGGTCTGGCCTTGGCCCGAACCCTTTACATTCTGTGGGCAATCCATACATCTAGCAGACTGCCGCTGCTCCTCCGGTACTTCCTTAGATGGGGTCGTTGTATCTGCCGACCAACAATAAGGGGGTTCGATCTTCTCTGGGTTGTACTCACTAGCGTAGTAAGTTCTTGATATAGCTGCGGCATTTACAATCACTACGTTCATGTAGTCTTGCTTACTTACAGCTATTTGTTCTCCACCAACAAATTCTCGGAACTTGCCACCACTAATACTAATTCTTCGGGACTTACCGCCGCCCAACGATGCCCCACTTAGTAGGTTGTCGTTTACGTCCTTCAGGGACTCAAAAAGTTCGGCGTTGATAGCCCCTTTTGCTTCAAAAATTGTCATGTCTGACATGCTTTTCTCCTTAATAATCCTCGTCAGCCGACGCAAACATCTTGTCAATGTCTACGCCCTCTCCATCCTCATCCGGTATAACTTGCACGGGCTTAGGTGCCGTAACCAGCGCATCCAGTACATCGTTCTCACTAAACCGGTAAGTCTTACCTACCTTTATGTAAGTATCCGCAGGGATATGTCCCTGCCTGATCCACGTCCTTACTGTCGATACAGAGACATGCAGCTTTCTAGCGATGTCCTCGATCTGCACGAACTTCCTTTCCATTAGGCTTTCCTCACTGAAATGGTGTATTCGGTATCTGCATTGAGACCTTTTGGCATCACATCAGGGTTCTCTTCTAAGAACTGTCGCATGTTGGTTTGATTCAAGCGTTTGTCCAACAAGCCTAGTTCTCCATGCTCCAGTATAAATTGGTGCATAGAATCCCAGTCGCTAGTCCAGTAGCGCCTCTTAACAGAACGGTAAAAGATACCCTCTGTAGTTCGCACACTCTCCACTTTGTGCTCCTTACAGTGTTCCAACAAGGCTTGTCGGATGGCATCCAGTTTTTCCTTCAAAGCGTTGTCCTCTTCCTCGAACTCAGCTTTGAGTTTTGAACGTGTATCCCGTATCTTTATGAATACGCGAACAAGTTTTTCTACGGGAACTTTCTCTCCCATAACAATCTCCTCCAATGTTGTTTTGTCTACTCTAGTTGTTTTTTATATCTCAGTCAAGCAATTCCTTGTAAAGATCAATTATTTTTGTGTGTATATCTATTTTATTATCAAGTAAGTTGTATACACGTTGTTCTACGGGAGATCCTTGCAGTTGTATAACTGTACATTTGTGATCTTGGCCCGATCTGTGCACCCTAGCGTTGGCTTGGGCGTAGGTTTCTAGTGAGCTTGTTGGCCCCCACCAGACCACCGTATTTGCTGCTGTCAGCGTTACACCGTGTGCCGCAGCTTGGGGTTGGATTACCAATACACGTAGTGTGTCATCGTCTTGGAAGCGTCTGAAGATTTCCGTCCGTTTGGGGGCAGATACATCGCCATGTATGACTGCGTTAGGTATCTTGTCTTTGGTTAGCTTATCCGCAAGTATCTGTATGACGTGACGGAACGGTGCAAAAACCAGAACCTTCTTACTTGACTCATCGATAACTTCACGCAACACGTTGTAGCGGTGTTTGATATCGAACTCCAAGGTTTCTTTGGCGTTGGTATAAACCGCACCAGACGATATCTGTAGTAGCTTGTTCATGTTTACCGCCGCGTTTGCCGCAGTAACTTCCTCTCCCGCAGCTTGCAGGATCATGTCCTCTTTGAGCTTCTTGTAGTACCGTTTCTGTTGAGGGGTCATTTCAACCTGCCGCTTGGTGTACACCATCTCTGGAAGGTCCAAACATTCTTCTTTCGTAAACCTTATGGCGGGTTGCAATACTCTAAACACCGTATCAGTAGCATCTCCTTTAGGCACCCAGCGGAACTGGGTAACTTTGTACATCACCTGATCTCGGAAAGAGCTAGCCAAACGGGGCACTGCTGACGGATTGACGAGCTTCGCTAGGCCGTAGGCATCGACAGGGCTTTGGGCTGCTGGCGTACCAGTCATCATCCACAACCACTTGTCACTAGTCATCAGTTTGTTAAGCGTCTTCCATCTGCGGGTCTGCACGTTCTTGTAGTGTGTAGCCTCGTCTACAATAATTAAATCAAAACCAGCTTCAGCAATGACATCAGAGACAATCTCTACACCGTCATAGTTAATAATGACGTACTCAGAGTCCCCCTCGATAATCTCCTTACGCTTCTTTGCGTTCCCGTAAGCCACATCAACCTTTCGGTGCATAGCAAACTTAAACATATCGTCGCGCCAAGCAGAGTCCATGATGGATAGGGGGCATATAATCAGCACTCGTCGGATCTTCCCTTGTTTCATCAGGAAATCCGATGCCCATATTGCCGATGCGGTTTTACCAGTCCCTTGCTCGTTGAAGCAGAATCCACGCTTGTTCATAGTCAAGAACGCTGCTGTAGTCATCTGATGTTTGAACGGCTTGTACTGTCCGGTCCAGTCGTAGTTACCCTCGATGGGAGAAGGCACTTTGATATTTAGATTCTTCAATACATGGGATTCATCGATGCCCCACTTTACCAATACTTCGTTCTCAGCAAGCTGTTTGCTTTTGGGTATTATCGTTGTAACGCGTTGTGGGTTACGTAATCTAAGTAGCAACGCTCGGTTATCTATGACTTTCATAAAAGTTTAAACTTCTCCATAGGTATAAAAACACACGCCTCTATATCTCTTGGGTCGTTGCGATCCCTCCTTCCTCCAGAAGCCCTTGGGTATTTCTTATCTAACTTTGTCATGAAGACGCCATCAGTGAACCCGACAACCAACATAGGGAATACATTATTAGCGTTGGCGTAATCTAGAATACGGTCAACTTTTGTTGCGCTTATCATGTAGGTAGGATACTTACGGCTATCGTTACTTCGGATCTTTACTTCCGCAACTGCGATAGGGCTACCGTCTATTTGGGTGAACACCCCATCGAACGCAGATAGATCTTCAGACTTAACGAATGCCGCATTGTAGGAGCCACAAATGTAGTTACATACCGCAGCTTCCCTAGACTTGTCCTCCTCAGTCTCGTACAAAGGTCGCATTTATTTTCGTTTGCCTTTACTCAGAGCGCCGCCGCCAGCACGGTTACGTTTTCGACTCTGTACGGTATATCCGTCTTTGTTAGTGCCCCCCTTACTCAGGGGCTTTTTGTGTGCAATGTCTTTACCTTCACGCTTATCCGCTACACCATTTTTGTTAGCGTCTTTGCCGGTCTTATCCATCTTGCGTCTAGCACGTTGGCGTTCCATACGGTCCGTATGTTCGTCCCTAGCTTTCTGCTGCTGGTATTCTTTCTTATATGGACGTGGTTTGTTCTTATATGGCATCTCAATGTTTCCCGTTATGTGGACACTCAATCACTACGCAATGCCGCTTACATAGACCGCTAGGTTTCGGGTTCCACGTATCTGCATCGTAGGCTTTCTGCATGTTAATGTAGTCACGGACCCACCGTTCCCATAGTTCTGGCTGGTTATGGACCTTGTAGGTTTCCTTAATTAGCTCGTTTGAAACTACGAATAGCAGGCCCGCACGAATAGTTTTTACTACTGGAAAGTGTTTAAAGATAGAAAGCGCCATCAGTTCCAACTGGCCTTTGTCTGCGTACTTGGCGTTCTTCCCAGTTTTATAGTCAATAACCCAAGCCAGATTATTCTCTGCATCTAGGATCACAAGATCAGCGATACCCCGATACCACACATCGTCATCGTAGAAACTGCATGGCTCTAGGTTTTCCGTTAAACCCATTTTGTATTCGCAGAGCTTCTCGCCCTGTTTGGCCTTGAGCGCATCCAAGGTTTCTTTTATATAAGCAAACTGCTCTGGGATGCGTACGTTATCCCGTACGTAATTCTCTGCTGCCTCATGCACTTCTGTACCGTAGCGCATTGCTTCCGTCTCCGGTTCAGAGTAGTCCTTTACTACCCGTAGGTGGTAGAACTTCTTTGGGCATTGTTCAAATGCTTTGATCTTACTGAAAGACCAAGGGGCTATACTGCTCACGGTGTATCCTTTGCCTCTGCTATTTGCATCCCTGCCTCACATAAAGCGGAGATCGTTTGTAATATACAATCTTCTGGTATGCGTAATACTTGTGGGGTGTCGTTTAACTGTTGACATATCACAACGTCGTATTGGATTTTGCCATCCTTGTTAGAAAACTCAGCGATGCCGACATGAAAAACCAAGTCATCAGGTCGATAGTCGCTCAGGTTTACTACATTGTCTTTACTCATTAACACTCCCCGTAGGATCTCCCTACACCGGATTCGCAATTCACTGGCAACCCCTCTGCCCAATCAGGCACCCAGCGCATTGCTGTTTCAATAAATGCACGCGCTTCTATTAAATCATTCTCTGGTACACAGCACACTATAGAGTCATGAACCGTCAGAACTACGCGGTATTTCTTAGAAATTTTTAGCATCTGCTCTGCTATTATGCAACGCGCTATTGCTTGGCATAGGTTCTCCACAACCTTGCCACCATAGATATGCTTTCGGCCTCGCCGTGTCTTATAGGTATACTGGATCTTGGCGTTCTCATCACGCCCTAGCCGTAAATCATCGTACCGCATAAGCAGCCCTGACGGTAGCTCAATGGCGCACTGTTGCGCGTCTACCTTCACTACACCTGCACGCCCTACACTAAGAGCCTCGCCCCGCACCATATACTTCAGTAAGCTCTGGCACTCGTCCCACAAGTTTTTGATATATACATTGGTACTCCGGTACACATCGATAATCCGACGCGCTTCGTCTAAGTCAATGTCGAACTCAAAGGATTTAAGCTGATCCTTGAACCGCACTGCACCCATACCGTACCCAGCACCGAGGATCGTAGTCTTCCCGACAAACCGTTGATCTTTCGTGACTAGTTCTTCGTCGGGTAAATCATAGATGCTCATAGCCATTTTCTTGTAAACGTCGTCGTTGTTATGGAATGCCGTAACAAGATCCTGCTGCCCTGCTAACCAAGCCAGAACACGGGCTTCGATTTGCGAAGAGTCGCAGTCAACTAGTATGTATCCATCTGGCGCGATGATGCTTGACTTGAGCTTCTTACCGTTTGGTCCACGGCTGGGCAGATTCTGTAGATTGATTTTGTCATCGCCACCCCACCGTCCAGTGTGTGCCGCATAGTATCTGACAGGTACAGGCAGCTTGCCGCGTTCCGCTATGGCGATAAACCGTTCGGTGCGGGTCTCTTCCAGCGTACTCTTTGTACCTAACCGCGCAGCTACAAGGGCTTGTACCCTGTCGTCTGCGTGCTCTTCTAAATCTTTAAACCCTTGGTCAGTCTTAGCGAAAGCCAAAGTTTCTTTGCCGGTGGTCGCACTTATCTTAGTCGGGGGTTGCACCCCAAGCCCACGCAATACCTCCGCGAACTTAGGGTTGCTCATCAACTCCTCCTTCTCTACGCCCACTGAATCCAGCAGGTCTTCCTTCCGTTGTTTGGTCTCGGCTAGATGCTGTTCGAGTAGATCTTTGTCTAACTCAAGCATAGGCTCGATGAACATTCTGAGGGTCAGGTCTATCGTTTTTAATTCCTTTACTGGAAACTGTTTAGCCATAATCCCAAACAAACGATAAGTTAACTCCACATCGTTAATGCAGTAGTCTCCGTACACCTCTAACTCTTCATCAGAGAAGTCCAGACGCCGCATACCTATCGCGGCCAGAACCTCCGTACCTTTAACTCCGACTTGATATCGTTCAGCCAACGCTTTGAGACTTCCTCCAACTTCTGTGCCGTGGATTGCACGAGCCATGCAAAGAGTATCAGCCCAAACGCGAGGGCGAACATCAAATAACCAGCTAAGAATAGCCCCATCAAACATAGTGTTATGAGCAAGGACCATAGAGTTTCCCCAATCGAACGAATGGAGATAGTCTTTAAGCTGTTCATGAGTGCCGCTAGCCCACTCTGTAGCATTGTTATTAACTTTGACACCGACACCGATCACCTCGAAATCTTTATGCCGGACGTACTCTTCCGTGGTTAACTTTGTAAGAGAAAACTTTTTGTCATAGTACGTCTCGAAGTCTATTGTTATTAAATCCATACTACTTTCTTCTTAGTGCTACTTCTCCACCACAAGCGAAGTACCCTGCACCGTCGATCCAGTTATCGGCATGACGTGGGTTCTCCATGATGCGAGCCACCTTGACCAACGCCATCATTACAGCTACATCTTCCTCCTGTACACCTACTGTTAAGTATCCGCTCCACAAATCTGCAATCCTACGGAAACTATCTTCGGGCTGGCCGTGTGTGTTCTGCCGGTCATGGGTAATGATCTCTTTTGCTTTGTCCAGCAAAGCTCCACGACTGTACTGGGACGTTGCGGATAATCGAGAATCGAAAAGCATATCTCCCGCCAACCGAAGGTTTCCGTACTTTTCTAAAGCTTTATTTTTTGTCCTTTCAATGAAGCTCGCAGAGTAGCCTGTCTCAAATTTTGTTTTAGCGTCCGTATACCCCTGACTTAAATAGTATATGACTGTCCTTTCGTGGTGGGTAAAGTTTGAATTATCACTACGTTGCTGTTTCGTAGTTTTTGGTAACGCCTTTTTCTTCGACTTGCGTGCCGATTCCAACGTTGCCGCTTGAGTCGATACGGATTTCTTCTTAGCTCTCGGCTTCGCCAACCCCATATCGCGCTTGACCCTACCCACATAGTATGGATGACAGCCTACCTTCTCGGCTATCTTGGCCGTACTCATTGTCGGATCTTTCTCTAGTAATTTCTTAACCGCATTCGCTTTCTTGTTCGGCCTACCTGCTGCCATATTGTTCTCCTAGTTGATTTCTAAATCTAATTGCAAAGGCACTTTTACTTCTGTCGAGAGCCATCTTTTTATATCCCACATGTTCTCTTCATTAACTACTAATGCCAGTCCGTATTGTCCTGCTATCTCGTCAAGATTCCTTTTCTGTAATGCGGTAGGTTTGTTGCTCCCTGCCTTACACTCGATACCAAAGAACCTGCCGTTACAGCACCCGACAATATCTGGTACGCCACTTCTACCGTAACCTCCGGTCACTGGATAAAAGTAATATGCACCAAGCTCTTTAAGCTGTTGGACGACTACCTTCTTAACTTTAGCTTCTGGTGTCACCGTCCTTGACCTCGATACTTCTTGTAAGAACGCCGTTCGTACTTATTCATTGAACTGGTTTTTGCTTTGCCGTTGCCTTGCTTTGTGTGTTTGACAACTGGCACCACCTTCTGCTGCTCTGGCGCTTTACGCACTACGCTTCTCCTTTACGCGAGAACTGGTATCAAACGTAGACACTAAACCATCGGTGTATCCAAGCCGTAACGCTTCGATCAATCCAGTCTTGCTAGCTTCAAACTCAAACAGCTCAAGCTCCAGCCCACATTTTTCTTTCCAACCACGTGTGCCCCACCCATTGGCTTCACGGATTATCCGCTCCACTTGTGGGCCATTGCTGGCGTACACACAATGCTTATATCCATCTGCGTCTGTGTAAGTACCTCTAACTAATTTCATTCTTCCTCCTACCCTATGACTGCACCAAGAATAAATCCGATACAAAATACAGATAGCATCGCCCATCCAGTCCACTGCGCTTTGTCAAGCCTGTTCATCCTCTTCCTCCAGTTTTGTTTCTAGTAACTCCAAGAACCTTGTCACGCTGTCATTAAGCATTTGTACATTGCGTGCCATAGTCTCCAGCGCACGCACTACGCTTTCTGTTTGTTCATCGTTCATACCATTTCCTCTAACAACATATCTACATCGACAGGGAACAGATAATACTTTTTGACCAAGCCATCTATCTCTTGCCTAGTACGCTGCATCTCTGCCAATGAGTCGTGATACTTAGGCATATCCCATAACTGCTGTTCGTTATGCTTCTTCTCGCACCTGCGTAACCAACGCTCCAAACTAACCACTTGTTTTAATAGTGCGTAGTATCTTTCTCTAACAACCTTATGCTCTTTATCTGCGTTCAGAAACCTTGTTCCTGCGCGTGCTTCAGTATCACATGAATGCTCTGTATCGAAATAGCCATCCCACTCGCTACTATCTAGTACAGAGGCATCGTCTGATATCCACTCATTTATGTAATCGAGATAAGAGTCCACATCAAAATTTTCTGGGGACAATTTGTCCCCGTACTTATTTCTAACACTCCACTCTCTACCAGTAGAGAGTGAGCTACCCTTTTTTGATCGATAAGACCGAAAAGTATCTGTATTCATAATTACCTAAAGACCCAGAATATGTTTTTAGATATTCGTTGGCCCACCCCCTCCACGGGTTTTGTTGGTGGCGTATGGTCTATCGTCATGAGTACAGCTAGTTTATTTTGTATCCACTCTGGTAGATCATCTAACCGACTGTAGTAGCCCTCTGCTTCTTTGTCAACACAATTTGCTTCATCAAAACAAATAACTTCAACAAAATTTGTTTTCAGATTTACGTCAACACGAAACACCGTACCATCTAATGGCATGTCATTCGTTAATGACATAGAACCCTCCGCTCGCTAAACGGACACCAACACCTGCAACATAATGCTTAGTATCGACCATCGATAACACTGCTACCTTACCCTCGATGTCTTCGGGCAATGAGTGCACTGTTTGTATTGGTGTGTCGTGTGCAGGAGTAAAGGCAAAATCAGTCAGATTATTAATCTTGCCTACCGTGAACGTATTGTCTGGATTGTGTAGCACAAAGGTCGCGGGTAGAATTTCTCTGCGTACAGACTGCTCGTCATCGTAGGCTTTACGCCAGTCTCGAACCTTATCAACTAACGTCATATCAGTAGGTTGATAACCTTGCTCTATAGCTCTGTGCAGTTCGTTGAACAGCGCATTCTCATCTAACTTATGATTGCTTGACCCAATGATGGCGCGCCTACACTTAGTTTCTTCTCTGTCAAACGTTGAACGATACGTATCAATAACGTCGTTCACTGCCTTGGAATCAACACTCACGCGCTCCAATGGTGTGTACGGACGCAGGTGCTGACATGCAACTCTTACTGCTGCGTCGATATCACCACGCATCTTCATGAAGTGAAAATCGTCGTAGGTGTTGTACTTGTCGTTGTTTATAGTGCGGCAGTAAATGTAATACTTAGGCTCGTCAGAGGTCTTCATGATGTCACCGTAACCAATGTACCCCATTGCGTAGGGATCATCAGGATGCACAACCCACAACGCATTGCTCTTTTCGTAGCACTTGTAAAACTCAACACCACGTAACTTTTTACGTAGCGCATCAGCGAACAAGAATTTGTTGTGAGACAGCGGTACAGCAATGTTGTCTAAGTCTATCTTATCGCTGGGACTCAACTCAGATACAAGCTGGTGTGTTGCTTTTCGTAAGGTAAAGCTCATCGTAAATCCTCCACAGATTTAGGTTGGTTGTTTTGTTATGGAACTCCATAACATTTATTGAGACGGCTGCATACCGGCAGCGAGACCCGTGATACCGTGATCCACTAGCACGAGCATACTGTCCAGCGACATCGGCATAGTATCTTCGTGCGGATGCGTCTGGGTTCTGTGCTTCGACGTAGTGGGACTGTACTTGTCTATGTTCTCATACCAAGCACCATTCTCCCAAACAAACAGGGGCCAATGCCCACCGTAGGAAAACACACAGTAGCGCGGATAGTCTGTGTGACTGTCACGCCACATACCATAAAGATTATTACCCTCGAACCTTTCTCTTTGTTGCACGTACTTGCGTGCTGTTACGTTCGTTACTCTATGCGACATAGTTCCACCCCAATTTATTTTTGTTTACTCCATACTTTTCTGGCGGCTCAACGTCCGATATGTGCCTACATACACCCGCCATATCGCTGAAAATATCGTAGACGCTTTCGGCCTCGTCTCCAGCAAACCAGAATCGCTCTTCGATATCATCGGTTTCTTCCCCAATACGCACGAACTTACAAGCGTAGGGGAACTTTCGTTCTTGCCAAAACTGTTCAGCTAACTGTTCAAGTCTCTGCAATCCCTGCACATCTTCGTAGCTTTCGTACCACTTAATCCACTCGTAGTAGTACAGCATTATCAGCGGCCCACCTTCATCGTACATCTCCCAGTCTTTGTAGACCTCATGGTCTTGCACACGTTGGTCTAAGGCGTACACCGCCAATACTTCCTTGGCGTGTTCTGGGTTAGGCCACCCCACCGCGTAAAACACATCGCTTCGATATCCCATAAATCCTCCACTTTGCCATCGTATACATTGTCCTCAATGTCACGCTTACAGGTTGTTGATTCTCAGTAACTTGCCGTTGTCAGGGACGGCTCGCTCGTTGTTAAGCAAACACCACAGCACAGGGCAAGACCACGTACCCCAGTCACCGCCCAGATACCCATCGGTAAACACGATCACAGCTTGGGGTGTGATGCTCTCGGCTTGCATGTGCTTGGTTACACACTCGACATAAGTACCACCGCCACCCCGTGGCTTAGTGCTTGCCACCATGTCAGCGACCTCGGCACCGTTGTACTTCTCATCACCACACACTGACGTATCCCAATACAGTAGGCGCACAGTCTCAGGCTTGACCACATCGCAGATCGACTTGACCTCCGATAGAAACGTAGTGATATCCCGCTGACTGATTGATGCTGACGTATCGATTGCGATTACAAGCTCATCGACGCGCTCACTGATTGTGCTTGGTAGATACACGTTTGCACCAATGTATCTACGGTTGGGTCTAGCCCACGTCGAATAGTCATGCCCCGTACAGGTAGACTGCACAAACTCACGCAGTACCTCGCGCCAATCGACTTGCGGTTGTAGTAACTTGTCAAGGTCACGATCACCCCCCGTACCCAGCTTGCCAGCGATCAGCGCACCTTGACGTATCGCCTCGTCAATCTCACGACCAAGCTCACGCTGCTCGTCATCGGTCAACTCTTCGGCACCCTCCCAGTCATGGTCATCGAACCCACCGTCATCGGGTTGGTCATCGCTATCCTTGAGTAGCTTGTACACTTGGGCTGAGTCCATACCACGGAACTCTGCGTCGAATAGACCGCAGCTTGGCATTTGTGCGAACCCGTCACCGTTGTCATCGATTAGCTTGCAGTTAATCACGTAATCACAAGCGATATTCGCTAATTGTGGCGACTCGTCGTACATCCAACGCCACGTTGTGAGATGCTTGTACAGCTTGTGATAGCTCTCGTGCAGGATCAGAAAGCGTAACTCCGCATCGTTGAGATCATCGACAAACGCTCGCCCATACATCTCGTCGCGTCCGTTAGTACACGCAGTCGGTACATCATCAACGACCTTGCGATCACCGATCATCAAGATACCTGCGAGATGCACGTAACGATCCTTGCCCATGATATCGACCACGGCTTTCTGCACGCGCTGCTCTGCTGTTAGTTGTTTACCTAGTGCTAGCATGTCTCCCCCTTACACCTTGTCTGCTGCGAACATGTAGTTGTTCTGCATTGCCCACTCAGTGAACTTGCGATTAGTCATAACCACGCTCTGCTTACTGTAGTTCTTAGCGCGTACCCCATTGACAAACATGCCTTGCGCTTCCTTGTCTAGCCGCACCATGTAATCCATCCACGCATCGATCCAGTCCTTGTCGATAGTGGCTAGCGCACGATACACCACCATGCAAACTGCTGACGCTGAATCAGGCACCTTGGCACTTAGCGGGTCAGACTTGATAGAGTCGAGCGACGGTAGCTGATCGGCCATCTTGACGAACGCCATGAGATCCATCGCACCGCGTTCACCGATTGTACCCATGAGCGCAGCCGTTACTGTTTGGTCATCCATAGCATCCCGCACCTTCAACGTATCACTGGCCGCTTCGAGCGAACGAGGCGATACAAACGCAGCACGCTGCGACTTGGGGTGGAATATGTAGGGATTCTCGTCAGGGTCCTCGATGTCAACGAACGAGTGGAAAAGCTGGGGGTTGTCTTTACACCAGCCAAGTAACGTATGGTCCACGCCGTTGTTGATACCCCACTCGATCCACTCTACGTTTGACGGCTTGCGTGTCGTAACCACCGTTACTCTGTTGCGTGCATGAGCAGGTAGTAAATCACCGACACCCTCCGCCCCGAGGTTAGTGGTAGCGAACACGATGCTGTCAGAGTGCAGTTTGTGACAGCCTACCTCCCGTTCGAGTATCACGCGCAGTAGCGCATTCTTAACTGCTGGGTTGGCCTTGCCGAACTCGTCGATCATCAAGATCACCGGCTTGCCCGTGTGTACGCCGAACTCTTCGTTGGGTACATAGCGCACGAACTCGTCGCTGTCATTGAGTCGCATCACGTTGGGTATGGTGATGTCACCCACATCCTTAGTTGTTGCGTCGAAGTAACACGCAACGTGATTAGGGAACTGCTTGGACAGGGTTTTGAGTAGCGTGGTCTTGCCCGTACCCATCTCGCCCTGCACGAGGACAGTCCGTTGTTGACCCACCGCACCGATCAGTGCCGATGCTTGGTCAAGGTTAAGTGCGTAAAGCTGCTGTGCTGTAGTCATAGCTACGTTTCTCCGTTGGTTGTTTTGTTATGGAACTCCATAACGTTGTTTGGTTCGGTTTACTGCCAGTCATTCCTGCGCTTAGTCCGAACCGTTCTTCTGTAACGCACATACTTCCGCGTCTCCACATGCTTGAAGTAGTGCTGGCTTTCCGTCGAGTACATATACATGTAATCCTCGGGGTTCATCAGACCGTCTGCGATGGCATCGTTGAACGCATCGTGCGGGTTCGTTGTCTCCGTCCCGTACTGCCGCCACATAGTCCGTTCTTTCTCTGTGTAACGCATGGACCCTCCTAGATGTCCAGTGATGGTAAAGACTTGATCGCGTCATCGAGCACCGTCTTAGTGTGTGCTGCGAACGCATCGTCTTCCTTGAGTGCTTCCGGTGTCACGCCACGCAGGGCTTGACTCAGCTTAATCCGCATCGCTTCAAGCTGTGGGTCTTGCGCCACGTTGAGTGCCTTGAGCATATCGATCAGATCGTGCAGCGCATCGACCTTGCTGGCATGGATCCGCTTACCTGCCGCTACACCGTCCACGTCCAGCTTGTCGCTGAGGTTAGTGAGTGCTTCGTGCAGTCGCTTCCATAGGCTTACCATTGACTGATTTATAGCATCGTCGTAGGCGTCGGTGTAATGCTCGCGCAGTTGATCTGCCGCTTGCTGACCGATCCGCAGTCTGAAGTCATCACTCATACCGTCCGGCTCAGGTATCATCATCCACACTGCTCGAAACTCGAACTTATTAGCGACCCGTTCGAGCGAGTCGTAATCGTCCATGTTGAACAGATAACCCAGTTGATTGCGTGCCTCGGCAATCGCTGTGCTGTAAATGTTGAGGAACTTTGCCACCATGCCATCGAATTCGACCTTGTGTCGGTCCAGCTTTGCCTTGTGCTCAAGGTATAACTCAGTTGGTATCAAGCGCAGACCTGAATCCATCCACGGCAGCGTGAGTGCATAGTGCGTCTCGTTACGGACACGCGCTGCGAATTTCTGGATATCGACAAGCTCAGGACAATGCCCCAGCAGTCGCTTGGTGACGAGTGCCGCGTTGCTCGATGCTTGGTTCTGACTGTTGAGCCGTGCCGTTGCATCCTTGTCTTTCTTGCGACCCGAGTAAACTCTGATCGACAAATCAGTCAGCATGGCAGACGAACCGATTGAGATGACGCTTGATGGTTCGTTGATGCTCGTTACATTAGGTGCAGGTGTTGCAGCCGCCGTAAGACTCGTTACTGTGTTTTGTGTATCCATAAGGGATAACCTCCGTTGGTTGTGTAATGTCGTGTTATGGAATTCCATAACATTGTTATGAGTGAGTAAATAGCTCCCATTCATATGTATATTATACCATACGTGTCAAGTTTTGTAATGTCGCTACGTTTAATGTGGTTTGGTGTAATGTCGTATAAAGTCGCGTAATGTCGCTATGTGAGGGTCGGTAAGTCTTTGATAACTAAGTAATGTTCGTTTGTTCACGATTTTCAGAATTACACGGTTGGGCTAAAGTTGGGTTGGATTTTGTTTTGTTCGCTTTTTTAGGGGGGCAAAAAACCCAGCCGTAAAAAAATTGGTGCGACAAAGCGAACATTATAAATTTGTTATAAAACTATATAAATTAATATTATTTAATAATACTTACTATGTAGCATATACGTTTATTTAACTTTACTTGATTCTAAACTTAACAAAACTACACAGAACACTACGCCTACATAATGTCGCTCCGGTTTGCGAACATTACGAACATTAGGCTGCGTTATACCGAGTCGGCTTTGTCATCACTGAAACTTATTATGGGGCGCAACGCCGCGAAAATAACTGGTATCGACCTTGTTATGGAGTTCCATAACAAAGCCCTGTTCGCTTGCATACAACAACGCAGGCGCAACGCCGCGACGAGAACTGGTATCAGACCGGCTATGCGCCGGTCCTGTTACGTTGCTCCATTCGATTTATGAGAACGTGGATTTGAGTAGGTAGGTCTTGGTGGATTTCGTTGACATGGCCGAGCGGGGATACATATTCGAGTCGGCCAGTAGCGGTGAGTCGGTATGCGCCGAAAGAGTCAGCATGGTCAAAACCATTGTATCCTTTCATGGCACGGTTGAGTCGGTTTAACAGTATTAGTTGATCTTGCTTATTCATTGTTCTCTCCAAGGATGGCCCCCTTTCGGGGGCCGGTTTGTTTAGTCTTGCTTGCCGTTGAGTTTAAGATGGAATCTTATACCTGCATCGATTCCTATAGTCTCGGCGGTAGTGCCTAGGGCTTGAATGAATCCGATGACGTTGAAGTTTGGTTCCTCAGCCTTTTGTGCTGATTTGGCTAGTGTCACCAATTGTTCGACTATCTTATCTTCGAGAGGCTTATTCTCTTTTTCCTCTTGCTTGCGCTCACCCGCTGCGATCTCTCTGAGTATAAGCGCATTTCTTAGGTCGCGTATGTTTGGGTTGATGCGTTGTTGCCATTTTCTTTTTTCCTCTGAGTCTTCAGGACTAAGTGTTTTGGTATCCTTGAGCATTAAGCCTCGGGCTTTTTCAGGGAATCCTAGCACTATCGCTGCCTTGATTTGTTCCCAACATTCTGGCGTTGATAGCGAGATTGCGCTGTCCTTACCTTTTGGTGAGAGGCAATGATCTGCCCGAAATCCGGCGGCAAACATAGCATCTTCGAATTGGCCTTTTTTGCGTTCTGCGTCTTCAACTACGCTAGTTCGGCCAGTGATTGCTGTGGCAATCGATTCAGGTAACATACTCATTTTTTGTTCAGTAGACATACTTTGTCTCTCCTATGGTTTCGTCTTGGCGGTATTGCTCCGACGTGATTAATAGTAACACCTATTAACTTTTAATGTCAATTCATACTTTGTTATGGACTTCCATAACATTTCGTAACTGGTTTCACCCCACCTACCCCGTACCCCCCGCGTGCTACGTGGGACTCCACACACCGCTTAGTATTACTAATTTGCTCAAATACAGAGCACTTTTCTGAGTTTGGGTTGGTATGTAGGTTGGGTACTACGAGGGCACAAAACCGCTAAGTTATTGATTTATATAGGTGTATTTTTACGGTAGTCCGCCATACCGTGTAGTTTGACTTGCTACTACTTCGTTTAGTCTAAAGGCGGATAGATTACTACTGCTCTTGTGTCCATGTTGACGTATGCCATGCGGACACCTAGCTTCTTCTGCTGGTCGCTTAGTTTGCGGTATATGCGGGTGGGCTTATTGCGCCCTGCTAAAATGCGTCGGGAGTCTTTCTTGGAATCAAGTAGATATACTTTTCCGGTGGCTGGGTTTACTGCGATAGCATCTACTGGACCTTGCGTTGCGTAGGGCCTAAAGACTAGATAGCCTAAACGTAGTAGATACTCACTAAGTATCGTTTCGCAGATCTGTCCGTCCTGATGAGTCTTGTGCATACCCATCCTTGGGTTACAGATGCGTCGTTTTTTATAACATACCTCTAATAATTACAACCTTGACCCCCCACCCCCTCTATATATGGAAAGGCCCCCCATAGGAGTCCCAACCTCCTTGTGCAAAAAATAATTTTTGTGTATAAACTGCCATTAACGGTCTTGAACCTGCGTAAAACTATGTCTTTAGTCATCTCTCCAGAGATCGGTGTGCCGTACTCAAAAGAAGTTCCGTATATGGACTTGAAGGAGCGCATCGAAGCCGCCTGTAATACGGCGTTACAATTAGCAGAGCATGGGTTAGACGTACCAATGACAGTAGAAGACGAGATTGTAGCCGCTGCAATCACTACGGCGTACGCGGATAGCCCAGATAAAACGTCAAGAGCGGTAAGTACAAAGCGCGTAGCGAAGATGACCCCTGCATCGTTAGTGCTAACTAACAACATATTGCAAGAGTTTGGGCAATCTGTCGCAGAAAACGCAGTTCAGATCCGCCACTTAGTCACAAACAAGCTCCTGCTAGAGTCCGAAAACCCCGATGCCAAGGTACGAATACGTGCATTGGAGTTGCTAGGTAAGATTTCCGATGTAGGACTGTTCGCTGAGAAGTCAGAAATCACGGTAACGCACCAGTCAACGGACGATTTACGGGCAAAACTGCGTTCTAAACTCGAAAAACTAGTCAATCCGCCTATAGAAGCGGAAGATGCGGTGTTTGAAGAGGATGGACCCGTCGATTTAGACAAAGAATTGGGGTTAATTCCAGAAGAGTCGTACGACGATGACGCTTGAAGCGGGATTAGATTTCTCCGAAGAAGAAATTCAGGTCATGTTGACCAATCTGGAGCATTATACGCCAGAAGAAGTTGCGGAAATCGACAGATTAGTCGATGAGCTAGAGAACCGCAGAGCAAACAAGCTTGCCTATGACGACTTGATCGAATTTTGCAAGCGAATGCAACCTGACTACAAGGTGGGTAAACACCACCGTCGCCTAGCCAAGATGTTAATGGCAATCGAACAAGGGCATAAGGATAGGATCTGCGTCAATATTCCGCCCCGCCACGGAAAATCACAATTAGTGTCTATTATGTACCCGGCGTGGTTTCTGGGGCGGAACCCTAATAAGAAGGTCATGATGGTGTCGCACACCACGGACCTCGCAGTAGACTTCGGTAGGAAAGTAAGGAACCTAATTAATACAGATGAGTACAGGTCTATCTTCCCTACCGTGTCGCTTGCGGTTGATTCTAAGTCGGCTGGCCGCTGGAATACGAATATGGGCGGCGAATACTATGCGTGCGGTATTGGATCGTCGATTGCAGGTCGAGGCGCGGACTTATTACTGGTTGATGATCCTCACTCAGAACAGGATGTAATCAACGGGAACTTTGAAGTATTTGAGAAGGCATATGAGTGGTTTACGTTCGGTGCGCGTACTCGTTTGATGCCGGGAGGCCGCGTAGCGATTATCCAGACCCGCTGGCATATGGATGACCTGACAGGACGCGTAACGCGAGATATGGCCCAGAACCAGTTGGCGGACCAGTATGAGATTGTAGAGTTCCCCGCAATCCTTGATACAGAGGACAAAGAGGGCACGCCTGTACAGAAACCGTTATGGCCTGAATTTTTTGACTTGAACGCACTGCTGCGTACTAAGGCATCCATGCCTGCGTTTCAGTGGAACGCGCAGTATCAGCAAGAACCCACGGCGGAAGAAGCGTCGATCATTAAGCGGGAATGGTGGCAAACTTGGGTTGGGGATAGCCCTCCAGTATGCGAGTACATTATCATGTCGCTTGATGCGGCAGCAGAAAAGCATAACCGTGCAGACTTTACAGCATTAACAACGTGGGGTGTCTTCCTAAACGAAGATGCAGATGCGTATAATATAATACTGCTGAACAGTATTAAGCAGCGATTAGAGTTTCCAGAACTTAAAGACTTAGCAATGGAAGAGTATCGGGAGTGGGATCCAGATGCGTTTATTGTGGAGAAGAAAAGTTCAGGTACCGCACTCTATCAAGAGATGCGTAGGATGGGGTTACCGGTATCGGAATACACACCGCATCGAGGTTCGGGGGATAAGTTAGCCCGATTAAATTCCGTTTCCGATATCGTTGCGTCTGGTTTAGTTTGGGTACCCCAGACAAGGTGGGCTGAAGAAGTTATTGAAGAGATTGCTGGATTTCCATTTATGAGCCATGATGACTTGGTGGATTCTACCGTCATGGCGTTGATGCGTTTTAGGCAAGGTGGGTTTATTCGTTTGCCGACTGATGAGCCTGATGAACAAAGATATTTTAGACAGCGCCGTGGTGGGTACTACTAAGAGGCTAAGTTATGGCGATTGAAAAAGGTTTGTATGCGGCTCCCGAAGGTCTAGATGATATGCTGGGCGTAGAACTGGAGGGCGAAGAACCTGCAGAACTGGAGATCGAAGTTGTCAACCCAGAAATGGTCACACTGGACGATGGAAGTGTCGAGATTACGATTATTCCTGACGCTAACATGGCTGATCTTGCAGATTTCAACGTTAATCTTGCTGAAGTCCTGCCAGACGATGTTTTACAAAATCTCGCAAATGACGTTTTGGGGTTCGTTGAAGCAGACATTGATAGCCGTAAAGACTGGGCTGACACGTTTGTTAAAGGACTTGAAGTTTTAGGATTTAAATACGAAGAGCGTACGGATCCTTGGGAAGGTGCGTGCGGTGTCTATTCTAACGTCCTTGCCGAAGCTGCTATTCGTTTCCAAGCGGAAACAATGAGTGAAACTTTTCCCGCCGCTGGTCCTGTTAAAGTAAAGATACTAGGCCAAGAAAACCCCGAAAAGATTGAAGCTGCCGAACGTGTTCGTGCAGATATGAATTACGAGTTGACTGAGCGGATGGTGGAGTACCGTTCAGAGCATGAGCGAATGTTGTATAGCCTCGGGTTGGCTGGTTCCGCATTTAAGAAAGTTTACTACGATCCCAATATGGGACGACAAGTTGCTATCTATATTCCCGCTGAAGATGTTGTCGTGCCTTACGGCGCAAGTCATATCGAAACCGCAGAACGTGTAACGCACATCATGCGGAAGACCAAGAACGATTTGAAAAAACTACAAGCCAGTGGTTTTTACCGTGATATTGATCTTGGCGATCCTCAGCCCTACCACAGTGACATTGAAAAGCAGAAAGCTGAAGACAGTGGTGTCTCGCTAACTGACGATGACCGATACGCGATCTACGAGATCCATGCGGACATGGTGATCGACGAGCTTGATGATGACGATATTGCTAAACCTTACGTTATTACGCTTGAGCGTGGTTCCGGGGAAGTTCTAGCTATTCGACGTAACTGGGCAGAAGAAGATCCATTGCATCTTAAGCGTCAGCATTTTGTGCACTATGTATATGTGCCCGGATTTGGGTTTTATGGGCTTGGCCTCATCCACATTATTGGTGGTTATGCTAAAGCTGGCACCTCTCTTATTCGCCAGCTAGTTGATGCGGGTACGTTGTCTAACCTTCCCGGCGGGTTAAAAGCTCGTGGACTTAGGATCAAAGGTGATGACACGCCGATTGAACCGGGCGAATGGAAAGACGTTGATGTACCGTCTGGCTCGATCCGCGACAACATCATGCCACTTCCTTATAAGGAGCCAAGCCAAACGCTGCTCGCGTTGCTGAACCAGATTACTACGGAAGGTCGTAGGCTGGGTGCTATCAGTGATATGAACATCTCTGATATGTCGGCCAATGCGCCAGTTGGAACCACACTAGCTCTGTTAGAACGTACATTGAAGCAGATGGCTGCGGTACAGGCCCGCGTTCACTACGCCATGAAGCAAGAATTCAAGATGCTCAAGGCGATTATGTCGGAGTACGCTCCGGCTGAGTATGGGTACGAGCCGATTCGTGGTGCGGTCACGGCTAGAAAAGACGATTACATGGCAGTGGATGTGATCCCTGTCAGTGACCCAAACAGTTCGACAATGGCGCAGCGGGTGGTGCAGTACCAAGCAGTATTGCAGATGGCCCAGACTGCTCCGCAGATATACGACTTACCGCAGTTACACCGACAGATGATTGAGGTGTTAGGCGTTAAGAACGCAGAAAAACTCGTGCCGATGGAGGACGACCTGAAACCGACAGACCCAGTAAGCGAGAATATGGATGCGCTGACTGGCAAGCCGATGAAGGCGTTCATGTATCAGGACCACGACGCTCACATAGCGACCCACCAGTCGTTTATGCAAGACCCCCAAATTGCTCAGATGATTGGGCAGAACCCGCAGGCGCAGGCAATTATGGGCGCGTTGCAGGCTCACTTGGCAGAACATACGGCGTTTAAATACCGTAAGCAGATGGAGGAGAAGATTGGCGCAGCATTGCCACCTCCAAACGAGTCATTACCAGAAGACATCGAAGTTTCGCTAGCGCAGGTTATGGCAAAAGCGGGTGTTCAGTTGTCTCAGGCAAACCAGCAACAAGCTGCACAAGCCGCTGCACAGCAGCAGATGCAAGATCCTACTTTCCAGTTACAACAACAAGAACTCGCAATCAAGCAGGCCGAAGTACAGCGAAAAGCGCAGAAAGACCAGATGGACGCGCAGTTACGTATGGCCGAGCAGGAAAGGAAGACGCAGAAAGATGCAGTAGACGCTGCGATAGACGCGCAGCAGCTTAAATTAGATCGTCAAGAACTAGAACTTGAAGCTGAAAAGGACGGTATGAAACTTGCCGTTACGACTAGGGATATGGACGACAAAATTGGTGTTGAGCTTGCCAAGATTCTTGAAGGAAGAAACCGAGGTAGCTAGTGGCTAAAACCGTCTTTGACGTGCTAAGAGATAAAATCGAGGAGGATCGCTCCTCTGCAGTGGATTTTCTTGCATCGGGGGGAGCTAAAGACTTCACCCAGTACAAGGAAGCAACAGGCTTGATTCGAGGTCTAGAGACCTGTTTGTCCCATATAAATGACCTTGCCCGAAATTACATGGAAGATGACGATGAGTGAAGCTATCGCTGAAGTTGAACTAACTGAAGAGGATATTGAAAACCAACTCCCAACACCTGTGGGCTATAGAGTTTTAGTAGCGTTACCCCAAGTCGAAGAGACTTATGGGGAATCAGGATTAGTAAAGTCTGCAACGACAATTAACCAAGAACACATCATGTCGATTATTGGTTTGGTATTGGACATGGGCCAACAAGCCTATGCTGATGAAGACCGATTCCCGACAGGTCCGTGGTGTAAAGCCGGGGATTACGTGATGTTTAGGGCCAATACAGGCACTAGGTTTAAGGTTAATGGAGTAGAGTATCGTTTAATGAACGATGATTCTATTGAGGCTGTGGTTGCTGACCCACGCGGTATTACCCGTGCATAAGGAGTAGACAATGCCATTTCAGAAAGTTGAATTTGAGTTTCCTGACGAAAAAGAAGAAAGCATGGACATTGAGGTCGAACCGTCCAGCGCAGAAACGTTAGGGAAGGCTAAGAAAGAAGAAACATCTGACGATGTAGAGGTAGAGATCATCGATGATGATATCCCTGCTAAAGATAGAGATGAGAAAGGTCAGTTACGTAAGCCCGGAAAACCCCCGGAAGAGATATCAGATGAAGAACTTGATGAGTATTCTGAGAAAGTTCAAAAACGAATCAAAAGCTTGGCTAGGGGATATCATGACGAAAGACGAGCTAAAGAAGCTGCTTTCCGTGAGCGCCAAGAGTATGAAAGGCTTGCTCAACAGCTTGTCGAAGAGAATAAACGACTCAAAGGCACGGTATCTAAAAACCAAGAAGCTATTGTAGAGCAAGCTAAACGTACAGTAGCAGCGGAATTAGCTGACGCTAAGCGAGCGTATAAACAGGCTTATGAGGCAGGGGACAGTGATGCGTTACTTGAAGCGCAAGATAAGCTGACAAATGCTAAAATTAAATCTGACCGTATTCATAATTTAAAAATAAGTTCTTTACAGGATAGTGGAACTCCTGTAAAAACTGAAACAACTACTAGAGATGAGGTAGAAAACGACGTCCCAGCACCTGTCGTTGATGAGCGAGCCAATGAATGGGCACAGTCCAATACATGGTTCGGTACCGACGATGAAATGACAAGTTTCGCGCTGGGATTGCATACAAAATTAGTCAAAGAAGGGATTAGTCCCCAATCTGACGAATACTACGAGAGGATAGACTCTCGTATGCGGCAAGTGTTCCCCGATAATTTCGAGGATACCGAAGAGGATTTTGTTACTCCTAGAAAATCAGCGAATGTCGTTGCACCCGCTACGCGGAGCATAGCGCCTAAGAAAATTAGGCTCACTCAAACGCAAGTGGCAATCGCTAAAAGGTTGGGGCTTACTCCTCAACAATACGCCGAACAGGTTGCAAAAGATATGAGGAAGGCAAATGGCTGAGAATCGACTAAACCGTGATCTAGACACGAGAGAAAAAACTGGCCGAAAAAGGGCTTGGCAACGTCCAGAAGTACTACCTTCTCCCACACCGGAGGATGGGTATGCTTACAGATGGATACGCATTAGCACTTTAGGAAACGTCGATCCAACCAATGTATCTTCCAAACTTCGTGAAGGTTGGGAACCGGTAAAAGCTACGGAACACCCCGAAATTACTCTGGTAAGCGTCGAAAACGAACGCTTTAAAGATAATATCGTGCAAGGTGGTCTGATGCTTTGTAAAGCGCCAGTAGAGATGGTGGATGAACGTAATGATTATTACGGACAACAAGCTAAGTCTCAGATGGCTTCGGTAGATAACAACCTCATGAGAGAAAACGACCCTCGTATGCCGTTATTTCATGACCGCAAATCGAAGGTTACTTTTGGAAACGGAACTTAATTTAGGAGCTTAAAATGGCTTATCCTACTGTAAGTGGGCCTTATGGCCTAGTTCCGGTGAAACTGTTGAGCGGCTCTCCTTTCGTGGGTGTAACTCGTCACATGCCTATTGCTAGTGGCTACGCTACCTCTATTTTTTATGGAGATGCTGTTAAACTTGTCACCGGAGGCACCGTTGAACGTGATACGTTCGATGCTGCTATGACACCTGTTGGTGTTTTCCTTGGTTGCACGTACACCGATCCTAACCTTGGTTACAAGGTATGGCGTCAATCGTACCCTGCAAGCACGGTTGCATCTGACATCGAAGCATTCGTTGCAGATGGCACTGACATTCTCTTTAAAGCTGCTGTTGTATCTTCGGGTACTACTATTGGCGACCTCGCTCAAACCGACGTTGGTGCGAACGTGGCGGGTGTAGATAATACTGGCGACTCTACTTCAGGCAACTCACGTTGCGCGATTTCAGATACGTCAGCTACGACTAACACTCTCCCATTCCGCATTATTGGTTTGGTCGAAGAAACTAAGAACAGCTCTGGTGGTTATACGGAAGCCTACGTTAAGTGGAACGCAGGTCACCAGTATGACAACACCACTGGCGTATAAGGAGAATAAGTAATGGCTATTTCACGCGCCCAACTACTTAAAGAACTCCTTCCCGGTCTAAACGCACTGTTTGGAATGGAGTACGCTAAGTATGGTGAAGAGCACGCAGAGATTTACGAAACTGAATCTTCTGATCGCTCTTTTGAAGAAGAAACCAAGCTGTCTGGCTTCTCAGCCGCACCTGTTAAAAACGAAGGTGCTGCGATTGAGTATGACAATGCTCAAGAAGCATGGACTGCACGTTACACACATGAAACCATCGCAATGGGCTTCTCAATTACGGAAGAAGCTATTGAAGATAACTTGTATGACTCATTGTCTGCACGTTATACGAAGGCGCTGGCTCGTGCTATGGCGTACACCAAGCAGGTTAAAGCTGCAACCGTGTTGAACCAAGCGTTCACTGGTTCTGGCAACCCGACTTATGGTGACGGCAAAGTACTGTGTGCAACGGACCACCCGTTGGTATCAGGTGGCTCTAACTCAAACCGTCCCGCTGTTGCGGCTGATCTTAACGAAACTTCTCTTGAAGCTGCCGTTATTCAGATTGCAGGTTGGACCGATGAGCGTGGCCTCTTGATTGCAGCCAAGCCTCGTAAGCTAGTTATTCCGCCCAATCTCCAGTTCGTAGCGACTCGTTTGCTCGAAACTGAAGGTCGTGTGGGTACGGCTGACAACGACATCAACGCCATCCGTAACAACGGTTCAATCCCAGAAGGTTACACAGTTAACCATTATCTGACGGATACCGACGCATGGTTCTTGATGACTGATGTTCCGAACGGCCTCAAGCACTTTGTTCGTACGCCGATGTCTACGTCTATGGACGCTGATTTCGATACGGGCAACAGCCGCTATAAGGCTCGTGAGCGATATTCCTTCGGGGTCTCAGATCCTCTTGGAATCTTCGGTTCACCCGGAGCTTAAAAGACTATGGGGGGCACTTGTTGCCCCCTTCTTTTTTCTATAAGATCGATCTATCCCTGACAGTCGCATGGGGCGACTGACTCAACCCAAGACAGGAGATACACATGGGTACTACCACTTTTTCTGGCCCTATTAAGGCTGGAACGATTAAAGATACCACGGGTTCTACGGTCGGAACTGATGTAACAAACGTAGGCTCTGTCCTTATGGCTCAGTCTGCTGTTATCGATATTGCTGGTGCAAGCAGTGCAAACCAAGTTGTTGCCACTATTCCGGCAAACTCTCAGATTGTTGATGCAATCTTGAACGTAACCACCGCTAATGATGATGGCACCGCTTCTACTGTGGTTGTTGGTACTTCTGCCGACGCGGATGCGTTTATCCCATCTACTAGCGTACAGTCTGCCGGTACTACTCGTGGAACGCTGGATACCGAAGCCACGGACGTTGGTGCTACTGACATTCAAGTTTTGGCTGATTTTGCTGCCACTGATGGCGATGGGACTGCTGGTGTTGCGACCGTAACTATTCTGTACATCCAAAACAATAACCTCTCTTAATTGGAGGTAAATCATGTCCTCTGATGTACTAACAAAACGAGTTACTGGGACCGGTTCTTTAGCCATTGGCCCTGCTAGAGTTCGTCAGATACAGGTTTTGACAGGTGCGGGCGCAGGACGCCTTACTGTTACTAATGGTAACGGTGGTGACACAGTGCTAGATATCGACTTTCTAGCGTCTGATTCGCACTCAATCAACATCCCTGACGATGGTATTCGTTGTGTTTCAGACGTTTACGTAGCTACAGCAACGAATATCACTGCTATGACTTTCTTCTATAGCTAGGAGGAGGACATCATGCGTAGGTACTACGCTGCTGGTGGCAGAGTCGATAAGAAGAGCATGGCTTGTAATAAGCCGCGCAGAACGCCTAATCACCCCAAAAAATCACACGTCGTAAAGGCGTGTGAGGGGGGTACCGAAAAGATTATTCGTTTCGGAGAACAAGGCGCTAGTACTGCTGGCAAGCCTAAAAAAGGCGAATCTGCTCGCATGAAGGCTAAACGTAAATCGTTTAAAGCTCGACATAGCAAGAACATCGCTAAAGGCAAAAAGTCCGCTGCGTATTGGGCTGACAAGGTGAAGTGGTAATGCCCGCTAAGTCTAAAAAACAGCAAAAGTTTATGGCTGCAGTAGCCAATAACCCTAAATTCGCCAAAAAAGTTGGCGTTCCACAGAGTGTTGGAGAAGAGTTTATGAAAATGAAGAAGTATCAAGGCGGCGGTATGATGGCACAGGGTTACAATGACCGTCTAGACGAAGCTATGGGCGCTAGGAATGGTAATAAAAAACAGCCTATGCGTGCACGTCGTGATGAAAGTGAGGGTATGGAAAGAGCTATGGGTAAACGAGAGTTTGCTGGTGACAAATCCATGCCTCGTATGAAATCAGGCGGTAAAGTCCGTGGTTGCGGTAAAGCTACCAAAGGCGTTCGTAAAGCCAAAATGGTGTCGATGAAAGGGAGTTAAGTCATGGCCTTTTCTGATATGTTTAGAAGAAAAAAGCGTCCTCAAGCTGAAAGAAAAGCTAGTCGCACACGCCCATTTAAGAAAGACGAAGCCCCAGAGGAGCTACCTTCGGGGATGCGCGTTAAGGATACTGAGACTCGTCGGCCTAACAAAGGTCAAGAACTAAAAGCTAAAAAAGAAGCTATGCCTGCACCTGAAATAGAGCCTAAAACGCCTAAAGTAAGTATGGACTCTAAAAAAGAGACTGGACCGGCTCCTATGATGCGAAGAGAGGCTGTAACCGCTAAAGGTATGCCAGCAGAAGGTCAGCCAAAGTCTATTGCTGAAGCTAGAAAAGCGGGTAAAGATACGTTTATTGGTAAAGACGGACGTAAGAAAGCTGCGGTTACAAAAGAAGAACTTGAAGCTTCAGGGTATAAGAGCCTACGTGAGTACCTAAACGCGCAGAGAAAATCTAAGCCTAAAGATATGAAGAAAGGTGGTAAGACATCTTCTTATAAAAAAGGTGGAACTGTTCGTGGCGCTGGTAAAGCTACCAAAGGTGTTCGCGCCGCTAAAATGGTGTCGATGAAGGGTAGCTGAGGCAAAATGAAACTTTAACATCAGGTTGATGTTTATGCGTTGTTACTACAAGAAAGGCGGTACGGTTAAAGACGATTGCTATCGTAAGGTTAAGTCCAGATACAAGGTCTTTCCGTCCGCCTATGCTTCAGGGGCGATAGCCAAATGCCGAAAGAAAGGGGCTAAGAACTGGGGTAATAAATAATGGCGGTACGCAAAACAGCCAAAGGAGCGGCGTTAAAACGTTGGTTCAAAGAAGACTGGAAGGACGTACGTACAGGTAAGGCTTGTGGCAGGCAGAAAGGCGAAAAACGGGGAACCCCCTACTGTAGACCAACAAAAAGAGTCTCTAGTAAAACGCCTAAAACTGCGTCAGAAGCTACGACGGCTGAGAAAAGAAGCAGAATCGCCCAAAAGAAACGGATTGGACAGCCCGCAGGAAAGCCTAGACGAGTTGCTCCGTTGAAGAGGAAAAAGTAATGGCTAAGGGGGTAAAGCATTACTTTAAGGATGGTACAGAGCATAAAGGGGGTATGCACAAACACCCCGATGGAACGTTGATGACTGGAAAAGCCATGTCAAATACGTCTAAAAAACTGTATCACTATGGACAGCTTTCTAAGAAAGCTAAAGACAAAGCTAAGAGTAGCTGGAAACGATGACCACTTCAGGCACTACAAGCTTCAACATGGAGTTCACCGAGATCGCTGAAGAAGCGTGGGAGCGTGCTGGACGCGAAATGCGTTCGGGTTATGACCTACGTACCGCACGACGATCCATGAACTTAATGTCGATTGAGTGGCAAAACCGTGGGCTAAACCTATGGACAGTTGATGAGGGCACCGTAAACCTTGTCGCAGGGACTTCTGAGTACAACCTACCTGCCGATACTATTGACTTACTAGAACAGGTTATACGGACAAATGCAGGGGTTACAGCCACTCAACAAGATCTTACTATTACACGGATCAGTGTAAGTACATATTCTTCTATCCCTAACAAATTAACGCAGGGTAGACCGATTCAGGTATACATCGAGCGGCTTAGGGATAACCCAAAAATTAATGTCTGGCCGGTACCGGATACGAATGATTACGTGTTTAAGTACTGGCGGATGCGTCGAATAGAAGACGCTGGTAGCGGGGTGCAAACGGCAGATATGAACTTCAGATTCTTTCCTTGTATGGTAGCTGGACTAGCCTACTATATAGCGATGAAGGAACCAGAGTTTGTGGAAAGATTGCCAATACTAAAAGCGGAGTACGAAGAACAATTTCGTTTAGCTGCGGAAGAGGACAGGGTAAAGACACCGGCTAGGTTTGTACCGCGTATTGCGAGGGTCTAGATGTGACTAACCGGTTTGCTTCCGCAAAGAAAGCCATAGCAGAATGCGATGTCTGCGGCTTTCAGTATAAGTTAAAGGAGCTACGTAATTTAATTGTTAAGGGTAGGGATACTAACGTCAAAGCATGTCCAGAATGTTGGAATCCAGACCAGCCTCAGTTAAAGCTAGGAGAGTTTCCAGTAAACGATCCACAAGCGATACGAGATCCCCGTCCAGATAGGAGCTTAGGCCCTTCTGGAGACTTTAGCAGTCGGGATATTCAGTGGGGTTGGGCACCTGTAGGCGGTGGTAACGATCCATACGGGCTTACTCCTAACAACTTAGTAGCAAATGGGTACATTGGAACAGTAACGGTGGTGACCAGCTAATGAAAAAAGATAAAGTGCATAAGATGAGCGGTGTAAAACCCTACGGACCTAAAGCCAGCATGAAAGGCGTTAAAACGTCTGGAATTAAGATGCGTGGTGCAGGGGCTGCAACAAAAGGAACAATGTGTCGGGGGCCGATGGCATAAGCCATGAACTACGCTTCTCTCAAGACCAATATCGAGGATATTTGCGAGACTTCGTTTACTGACGACCAGCTTGCAATGTTTACCGAACAGGCAGAACAGAAGATATATAACACTGTTCAGATCCCCGCGTTACGTAAAAATGTGACCGGTACGTTGACGGCTAGTAATAAATATCTTGGTATCCCTACGGACTTTTTGTGGTCTTATTCACTTGCCGTTATTGATGGATCAGGGAATTACAGCTTCTTACTGAACAAAGACGTTAACTTTATTAGAGAAGCGTACCCCGGCCCTACCGCTACGGGACTCCCCAAACATTACGCTTACTTTGATGACGATTCGTTTATTTTGGGGCCGACTCCAGACAGTAACTATTCTATGGAACTTCATTACGGGTATTACCCAGAATCCATTGTTACTGCGGGAACGACGTGGCTTGGAGATGAGTTCGATTCAGCGTTGCTGAACGGTGCTTTGATTGAAGCCATTCGCTTTATGAAAGGTGAGCAGGATCTTGTAGCTTTGTATGAACGCTTGTTTGTACAAGCCATCGGATTACTGAAAAACCTTGGAGACGGTAAATTAAGAGAAGATGCCTATCGTTCTGGGCAATACCGAGTAGCAGTAACTTAAGGAGACATTTATGGCAATCACACAGGCAATGTGTACTTCGTTCAAGCAGGCGTTGCTTGATGGTGAGATGGACTTTAGTGGGGATACGTCACAGGTTTTTAAGATCGCGTTATACACGTCGTCAGCTACACTAGATGCGTCTACAACGGCGTATTCAGCAACTAACGAAGTATCTGGTACGGGGTATACAGCAGGTGGTAACACATTAACCGTCGTTGCTCCTACAACGTCTGGTACTACGGCATACTTAGATTTTGCTGATACTACGTGGTCCACAGCAACAATTACGGCTCGCGGGGCGCTGATTTACCAATCAGGCGGCTCTAATCCTGCCGTAGTAGTCCTTGATTTTGGTGGGGATAAAACGTCCACAGCGGGTGATTTTACGATCCAGTTCCCTACGGCTGACGCGAGTACCGCTATTATTAGGATTGCATAGGTAAACTAATGCCCTCGTCTACATCATATTCAGGATGGGGTCGCGCTAGTTGGGGAGAAGGCTCATGGGGCACTCCTCTTATTTATGTCAATGTAGATGGGGTTCAAGGCACCACCGCACTTGGCACCGTATCCGTCGTTGCTGAAGCAAACGTAGCTGTAACAGGAGTATCAGGAAGCTCTGCTCTAGGCTCTGTAACTATAGATGCTGGGGCAAATGTTTACCCATCAGGGTTAGCAGCCACAGGTGCAGTAGGTACTGTTACTGTCAAAGCCAATGCAGACGTAGCGGTTACCGGTAATGTAGGCACCACGGCGGTAGGATCGGTAACTGTAGACGCTGGGGCAAACGTCTATCCCAGTGGGCTTAGTGCAACAGGGGCTATTGGAAATGTAACGGTACAGGCAAATGCCGATGTCTCCGTTACAGGAGAAGAAGCTACTACCGGGTTGGGAACGGTAAGTGTTGTAGCTAAGGCGGTTGTAAGCCCCTCTGGATTAGCCGCTACAGGCGCTGTAGGTACCGTTTTTGTTTCTCTTGGTATGACGGTATACCCCACAGGGGTAATAAGCACTACCGAATTAGGCGATGTTGTTGTAAAAGCTAATTCAGATATACCCGTAACAGGTGTAAGTGCAACAGGACAATTAGGAAATCCGCTTGTTTGGGGTGAAGTAGATGACAATCAGAATCCTAACTGGCAAGATATTAACAGTACACAAAGTCCGACTTGGGGAGATGTAAATAGGACTCAAAATCCAAGTTGGATTGACATAGCCGCATGAGGTTAAGAGATGACTACACAATACACTTCCATCCTTAAACTAGCTCTCCCCGTCCAAGGGGAACTAAGTGGTACGTGGGGCGATACCGTCAACGACAATATTACGTCAATGGTGGAAGAAGCCATTGCAGGTCGTGCAGTTATTAATTCATGGACAGCTAACTCCCACACACTAACCACTGCTAACGGGACGACTTCCGAATCTCGTTGCGCGATGCTTGAGTTTACGGATACGGGCGCTGCATTAACGGGTAATGCTACAGTCATTTGCCCTACCGCCTCTAAGATTTACATAGCAAAGAACGCCGTTGGGAGCAGTCGTACTGTAACCCTTAAAACCTCCGCTGGGACCGGTATTGCTGTTCCTGACGGCACCACAATGTTTTTGTTCTGCGACGGAACAAACGTAGTCGAAGCTGTTACCAATATGAACAGCTTTACTGTCGGTGGCACGGTGACTATTGTCGCCATCAAAGACGAAGATGACATGGTGTCTGATAGCGCCACTGCACTGGCTACGCAACAGTCAATTAAAGCGTATGTAGACTCACAAATCGCTGCTACTAACGAACTTTCTGAAGTCTTAGCTGCGGGCAACACCTCTGGTGGTACAGCAATCCAGATGACTACCACGGACGAGGTTCAGTTCCGTGATACCGCGTTAAAAATCTCATCCAGCGCAGACGGTCAGTTAGACATTGATGCAGATACCGAATTAGAAATTACTGCACCTACGGTTGACATAGATGCGTCTACCGCTGTCTTAGTAAGTAACGATCTTAAATTAGATAGCGACGATGCGGTCTTAGGTTTCGGTGTAGATAACGATGTAACAGTAACCCATATTCCTGACGCAGCTTTGCGTATTAACGACGCGATTGCGGTTGAATTTAGGGACGCTGATCTTTCTATTAATTCTAGCGCAGACGGTCAGTTAGACATTGATGCGGATACCGAAATTGAAATTACCGCGCCTACGGTAGATATTGATGCGTCTACAGAAGTAAATATAAGTGGGGCTACTAAGGTTGGCGGTACGCTAAGTGTTGACACCATAGCTGAGTTAACAGCAACCGCAGGTGTAACCGTTGACGATATTATTATCAAAGATAATACGGTAGGCACGCCCGATTCATCCGGTACAGACGTTGCTGGTACGAACGTTACCGTAAAAGGTGGCGCAGGTACGGGTACAGGCGCTGGCGGTTCATTAGTTTTCCAAACGGCTCCTGCGGGCACGACAGGCTCCACGCCTAACGCTCAAGTTACGGCTATGACTATTGATAGCGCAGGGGACGCTACGTTTACTGGTGCAGCTGCCAATATGTCTTGGGACAAGTCAGCCGACTCTTTGACTTTTGCCGACAACGCCAAGGCAGTCTTCGGTGCTAGTGGTGACCTACAAATTTATCACGATGGCTCTAATAGTTATATAAAGGATTTAGGGACTGGGGATTTATTATTAAGCGGTAATACTGGTGTTCAAATACAGTCAGATGCTGGCGAAAACATGATTACAACTGCGGCCAATGGTGCAGTTTCATTGTTTTACGATGCTTCAGCCAAACTCACCACCACTTCCACAGGCATCGACGTAACGGGCACTGTGACGGCTGATGGTTTGACTGTTGATGGTGATTCAATAACAGCAAATGCTCAAGACGCTGTGACTATAGAATTTTCTGGTTCAGAGGGAATTATTTCTGCTGACCGGACTGGGGGAAATTTCGGCGAGTTATTTTTCAAAACTACTGCTGGTGCTGCGCCTCTTTCACGATTGAAAATAGCTTATAACGGAGACATCAGCTTCTACGATGACACGGGGGTTAGTCAATCTTTCTTCTGGGATTCTTCGGCAGAGTCGCTGGGGATTGGTACTACGAGTCCAAAAACAACGCTTAATCTTTCCGCAAACAACTCAGGTCAAGGTCCAATCCTAACACTTGAAAACTCTGATACTTCAATAACCACTAATGATGTTCTTGGGCAGATAGACTTTTATGCAAATGATGGATCAACTGGTGGTACTGGACAAAAAGCGACAATTCAAGCCCTTGCAGAAAATTCGTCTGGGACAAGCGTTGGTTTAAGTTTTGGAACTTCACCATTTCCAAATACAACCGCATCAGAAGCCATGCGTATCGACTCAAACGGCAACGTCGGGATTGGGACGGCGAGTCCTACTTTTGCTTCAGGATACTCAGGCTTACACATAAATAAAGACTATCCTGAGATTCACTTAACCAACACAAACTCAGGCGCTACCGCATCAGACGGTTTCAAGATTCAGCAGAACAGCGCGTCTAATGTTTTTCTATGGAACTATGAAAATGCCTTTTTAGCTATTGGCACTAACAATACCGAACGCATGCGTATCAACTCAAGCGGTATAGTAATGGTTGGCAAAACATCTACTGGTCTTGATAATGCAGGTGTTGAGTTTGACCCAACTGGTCAGCTAAAAGGCACCGCTGCTAATGTAGTTGTTGGGTACTTTAACCGCACATCTTCAGATGGCAGCATTTTAGAATTCCGCAAAGACAACACAGCAGTCGGTACTATTGGTACAAGTAGCGGAAATCCTTATATAGAAAAAGAATCTAATTCAGGACTTCAGTTTGGTAGTTCAGGTCAGATTATCCCAAGAAATAGCGGAGCAATTTCTAACAACACGGTAGATTTAGGGTCACCAAGTTATCGCTTCAAAGACCTCCACCTGTCAGGCGGTGCTTACTTAGGCGGCACAGCGGCAGCCAATAAGCTAGACGACTACGAAGAAGGGACGTGGACGCCTACTGTAGCTGGAGATGCTACTGGCGCTTTTTCAACGGCAGAAGCAACGTACACTAAAGTTGGTCGTTTAGTCTTTATTCAAATGTACGTGGTTGTTTCTACTAATTTTACGTCTAATTATATTGGTGGTTTACCGTTTACTGTAGGTGATTTCCTTACAGGAACTAGCCTTGGTCAAAGTGCGGTTGTTTTAACTAATGCGGCAGATACAGTGACAGGAGCGGCAGTTGAAGCACAAGGAACTATGAGGTTCTATAACGACCATAACACCGCAAGTTTGCATAATCCTAATACAACTAATGGCGGTTACAGATTGGCGCTTTGCTATCAAGTTTAAAAATTTATACATCTAGTGGATTCTAGGTGCGGACAAAAGGAGAAAACAATGGCATTAACAGAAAGAACAGTCGAAGACAAAATTGAAATCGTCGGAGACTACAAGACGGTTCAGGTACGCACTGCAACCGTTATTGAACGAGATGGTGTTGAGATTTCACGGTCTTTCCATCGTCACGCATTAGCACCAGACGCAGACATCTCAGGTGAATCTGCTGAGGTTCAAGCAATCTGCAACGCTGTCTGGACACAAGAAGTCAAAGACGCTTACGCAGCACACGTAGCATCACA
>LSRR01000220.1_pt1 | contig 39934 bp, 52 predicted proteins | sample 1162981 | NCBI WGS metagenome assembly LSRR01 (sample SAMN03256433, study PRJNA305521) | marine metagenome | biome: Estuarine; feature: Estuary; material: Brackish water; isolation source: iron chloride precipitation of viral particles from surface water samples | place: USA: Chesapeake Bay ... | reverse complement strand
TATAAGTTTTTGTACCGCCTGCTTTTTTAGTTCTGAAATTCTAACATAAGCACTTGGTCCTACTATGTTTAAAAGTTCTGCAATTTGTTTAGCAGAATGTTTATCACAGTCTAAACCATAACTTAATCTTAATACTTCGTATTCAGCAAAATCTAAATATTTCTGCATTAAACTTTTTAAATATACATTCATTAACTGTATATTGTATGGTTCTGATTTATCAGGTATTTGATAAACCATATTTTCATCTACACTTGATTCTTTATCTATAGATAAAAATACACTATTAAAAAACATAGCAACCATTTTTTTATCTCTTGGATTACTACGTATTTCATTTAATTTATGTTCAGGTATACGCATAGTTCCTCTACCTATATCAATACGTCTACGTATATGTCCTTTTATTCTTTTACTAAAAAAACTTTTTAAAGTTTTTTCAATATCTTCTGAGTCTTCTAGTAATGACCAGTCTAATTTATCTACAGCTCTAGTTAATGCTTCAGCTCCAGCTTGTATTAAATCCATTATAGTTAATACTCCACACGCTCTACTATCGGTAGAGAATTTTCTAGCCATTGTTTCAACTAATGGTAGAAACTTTATAATAAGTTCATCTCGTGTATAATAATCATAGAACTTATCTTCAGGCATTGACTGTTTTAAATCTTCTTTATACCTGATGTAATTAGATACATTATAACTCTTCATTCATCAATTTTTTTTCTTTTTTAAGATCTTCACACATATGTCTATGTATTGTTCTTTGTGAAACACCTAATAGTTCTGCTAACCAACGCGTAGTTATTCTTACACCATCAGAATTTATATCAATCATACCTTGATATATTGTTTCTTTATCTAATTTACTTCTACCAATTAGTTTACCTACTATTGATAGCTTTTCCCTAGTAGATAACCCCGTTGACATCTTAAATATTATCTTTCTAAGTTTATTTTTTGGAGGATCACCACCTTGCATTAATACATCTCTAATTATTTCTTCTAATAATTTATTCTTAATAAAAAATGTAACAAAACCGTTTTGTTTATCAGCAATAAATCTAGCTACAGTAACAAAATCAGAGTTTATTATATTATCCATATTAAGATAGTATAATACAAATAAATGCCATTTTAATGATTTATATGTAGTAATTTTAGATTTACTATTAAATAAATGATAACACTCATATGTCCCATCTTCATAGTATTTATATTGATGGGTTTCAATAGTTGGTTTATCGTTTATAGGATCTCGTCTAAATATAATCCTGCGTTCAATTAACCAGTTAATATTACGTTCATTCATAATGCTACATTATGCTATACACATTACCATGCGTACTACAGTTTGTATTTCTTTTTAAGCTCTTCAATTTTATCATGAGTCTTTTTAGCTTCAAGATATTCTTCATTAGCTATTTGTTCTGCCATTAATTCTTCTAATGGTTCTATTTCTTGTTTAATAAGTTCTTCTTGTGTAATCGTACCTATTTCTAAATCAGGATTTAAAGCCTGTATCTCAGCTAACTCTTTTTTAAACTGAGCGTCATTCTCTTCTTGAGCGCCAATTAATTTTTCTACAATTAAGTCTGCTAATCTATTTAGTTCTTTTTCTGTCATTACGTTTCTTTTTAAATTGTTTAATTGCTGAGGCAATGTTTCTATAATTGGTTTCAATTAAGTGTTGGTATAATTTTCGTCTCATATTCTTTGGGTCTTGTTATTAACATTTCGTTTTTATTAGCTACAATATATTTTTCACCTTCATAATAATTCCAATACGCTGTAATACTACAACCTGGAACTTTATATTTATCAGGCATACATTGTGGAGGCTCTGTAAATTCTTGATCTGTTGGTATATTAGGAGGTAAAAAAGATAATGGACCAAAGCATTTATCTATTGATACATGTTTCTTACCATATCGTTTAGTATACTCTGCTCCTAATGCTAACATATGATTAAATAGCCACATATATTGTTTATCGTTTTGCCTACACCATATAGTTGAAGGGTGATTGTAATGTGCTTTTTTATAAGGAACATTATCACCAGCGCCATAATGATGATGAGCTGTACAAAGCATTTGAGCTGATTCTAATATCATTTTAACTACATGCTTATTGTATTGTACTGTTGCAGCTTTAACTGGATCGGAATGTAAATAAAATATATTCATGTTTATATTATCTAAAGTTATTTATATTAAGTCCGGATGATAATTTCCTTAATTTATTTAAAGCGTATCTATGTCTACCTAAAGCTGTATTAATACTTACATTTGTTTTCTCAGCTATCTGCTTAAACGTCATCTCTTTATAATACTTATATATTATAACTTTTTTAAAGTCATCACATAAAGAATCAATTAATCTTTTGATTAATTTATTATTATTATTCAGTATTATAACGTCTTCAATTGAAAGATTATTATCAACTATGTCTAAAATATTTTCATTATATCTATTATCATCTAGATTTTTTCTTCTAGTTTTTAATGAACGATAGTGATCTAACAATGTAGTACCTGCAGCTACTATAACATAAGACAATAGCTTGGTATCCTTAGGTTTAGATTTACTGTTTAATAATTTAAAGAAAGTTCTTTGTATTATTTCATGAGACAAATGCTTGTTCTTAGTTTTATTATAGATCACTGCATATATATCTCCATAATTATTCTTAAATATTTCTTCTAATCTTTTTTTCATTATCAACTATTTACTATTATAGTATAAGCTATTACAAATACTATAATACATATCTGTTCAGCATTGTCTTTAATCTTTCTCTTCATAATATTCTCCTGAATCTAACAACTCTTCTTTTTTTTCGTCAAATAGTTCTTCATATACATCTTGCCACCACTCTTCTAATCTATGGTTAAAATCATATTCCATATCGCACCATATATGATTTTCTATCCATACGTCACCGCCACTAGTTAATTCATCTACTGCTCTGTCTGACCAATCAGAATAATCTTCATAGTAGTAACCGTCTTGAGATATATAAGGTCTATCTTCATGAGTACACCAGTATATATCATAGCAATCAGATGTTGATTCACTATATATTTTTAAGGTATATTTATCATCTACATAATCACTTGTATTATCTAGCTTACCACCATATTCTGTGGTGATATATTCTAGTAACCAAGGACCATCAGGCTCTTCCATAAAGCCGTCCATCTCTAGTTTTTCTTTGATGATTTCATCAGTTAATAATTCTGCCATTGTTGTAAATTTAAAGTTAGTGGACGCGGCAGGATTCGAACCTGCGTTAAGCGTCTCAGCCGTACGGTCAACCATGGGATTCCCTGGTGAGTTGTGACTGTTCTTAGCTTCTAACCATTTCGCGCCCGTTAGTTTAATGTATATAATCTTTTTCAATAGTTAAACCTAATTCTCTTGCTACATAGTTAATATGTTTCTGTGTTGTTACACTCCACCAACCGTGTTGTATTAGTTTACCAGGATATTCTATGGTTGCTACATGAGTAGAGTAAGACCATATATCATTACCTACTCGTCTTAAGTTTTCTTTATATCTATTAAATTTTCTCATCTTTTTCGTTTTCCATAGCACCAGATCATGAATGAGTAAGCTATTTCAAACTCTTCCCATCCATATATACCAGGACTATTAGCTTTAAAGTATTGTTCCCATAATTCTCTTGCATTAGCTTCATCAGGCACCATCATTGTACCTAAAGGCCTTGGCTTTGGTGGAGGTAGTTTAGATAGCTCATATAATTCTCTAGCATATGTAGGAATTATATCTCCGTCTTCTACCATTTGTTCATATTTTTTCTTTGAATCCATACTACCAAGGTGTTGCAGGTTTTTCTAACCAAGTTAAAGCTCTGAATTTAAACCACTCTGATTTACCATATTTGTATTGGTCATTACCTTCTTCATCTGTGCCTAAATATTGTTCTTTAAAACCAAATGAATTTGGCAGATTACCAACTGTGTAACCTTTGTACTCAACACCGTTAATAAACATTGTGTCTTTACCTTTAAATTTAATAGTTCTCATAATCTAATTTTTATTTGTTATACATTTATATTATCGTGAGTTAATTTATTTTAGTCCGAATGGGTTAATATATCTATTATATTCTGTGCATTAGCTCTAACTTTATTATATGTAGCTAATTCTTCTCTTGTAATTATATTATTACGTCGACATCTAGTTTCACCTTTAGCAAAATCAGTATAATCCATATCATCTGCATACTTAGTTTTAATTTCATTAGGTGTCATAGTAAATATATGTTTACTATTATATCTATCAAAGCATGATATTTTATTATTTTCTTTACCGACCCATACTATGTAAGTATATTGGTGATCAATACTATTTACCGATGGATATAAATAGCTACTGTCATAGTACATATCACGTACTAGTTTAGCTGAAGCACGAGCTATATCCATAGTTGGATTAGCTAATCTCCAATTTGCTAGTTGTACACCTTGCCATTCAGGATAACCATCATGGTGCATGTATAAATTAAGGTAGCTTTTTTCTTCTACACTGTTAGGAACCGCAGTCATTAGACCATGTTCATTGAAGCCGTACTCTTCTGGTACAACCATAATCATATTTCTTGTTGCCATAGTTTTTATTTTAAGAATTAATAATACTTTACCGCAGTATGTAATACACTTCCGTACGCTCGCCGGGCGATCAACTCTTCGGCACCACATACATACGCGGTTGGATAAACTTATTTGAGGTTTTGCATACTCTTATCTTTTACCCATATAGTGACTAGTGAGGACTCGAACCTCATACCGTCGTAGCCAGTAGAACCACATCATTGGTCTATTTCACCCTAGCTTTATCTACCACAACCTGACCTAGTCTCCAACCTCGAGTCGCTCATAACTTACCTATGTTAAATTGTAGGTGTTAGCGGTGCGCTTCCGGTTGTTTGCCAATATGCTACTATATAACTATGAAAAACACTATCGCATATCGGCTTTAAAGCAGTCATGACTGCAATATCTTTCATCATCTTGTAATGGTTTCTCACATACACAACACTGATATTCTGGTTGGTCGTGTGGATTCATATAATCATACCACTCCATAGTTATTTCTTTTTTGTAAGTTTAAACATATAATGTATTGCTCTTGACATTATATAGTCATGCACTTGCATATACTCATCGCCTTCAAGATTTTCATCTGCAGGCATAGACCAATGTATATTCTCATATAATTGTTCTAACATATCCTCGGCCACAACTTTTGCAACTCGATCTAATTCTTTCATTTTTGCCATAGTTAATATATATTTTTTACTGCCCACTTTAAATAGTCATCGTATTTCTGTACTTTATCAATGTAACCGTTGTGGACTTTACCGTTACCTAAGAAAATAATACCTTTAAATCTGTTTTTTTCTAAAAACTCCATAGTTATTTTATTTACGTCGCCAAGCTTTATGTACACTGGCAGATACTGCTTGACTAACAATTTGTATTGTGTTACCAGTTTTGTGAGTAATGATTGGTACATAGCTAACTTGCTCTGTATCAGAACATTGCACACATTTTTTATAACCGTAGTCAACTCTGACTTGCGGCATTTTGTTACCACATTTACACCACATAATAATTATTTTTTACATTAATATTATCTAAAGTAAATTTTATTAAGTCCGTGTAGATATTATTCACCATATATTATTAAGTGTATGTCTGACCTAGTATAACATTCTTGATCAGGAAAATTAATTTCTCTATTATGTATTAGAATATGCTCATCAAGTGGTTGCTTGTAGCAGTAATACATAGCAGTGAAAATACCTACAAAGTAAACTAATGCAAACATCAGTAGTTTACTAATTAAATTTTGTGTATCCTTCATATTCGTCTATTATTTCTCCGTTTTTAGTTATCATCCATTCACAATTAGCTGCACTATGTCCTAATAAAACAAGATAAGATTCACCGTCGTTATTTTCTACGATTTCACCTTCATCGTTTTCTAATACTTCAGGGTATAAGTATCTATATACTTTACCGTCTTCAAAGTCTAGTACAAACATGTATTTGTCTCCGTTCATTTTTTATAGTTTTTAAGATAATACTGTAATAAAAAGTTTAGTCTAGCTAAACCTGACCAGATCTTTACTCTTGACGTAGTTGTATATTCTTTTGTAACTAAATCAACACCATCAAGATACATCCATCTAACATTTCTTTTATATTGAGGATTAAGTTGATAGACTCTGTCGCTACTATCACATCTACGTACATAACCTGACTTATATGTCGCTAGAGTTTGACCTGTTGGTAACTTAAACTGACGTGTACCATTACGCCATTGTCTTTTTGTAGTAGTTTCTACAATATTATGCTCATGAAGCATAGCTCTTACAAAGCAGTCTTCAAGCCATAGTTGTTGTTGTTTCCAATTCATAATTCTAGTTTTAATATTGTAGCAGTAAGCATTGCGACTCGGTAACGCTGCACCTGCATTGTCGGCTCAAAGGTTTTGTACATTAACCATTCAACAACCGGCTTGGTACTTACTGCTTTTAGTTGCGGGAGTAGGAGTCGAACCTACGACCTCAAGGTTATGAGCCTTGCGAGCTACCACTGCTCTATCCCGCGATTTAGGGAGCATAGTGGGAGTCGAACCCACACTTTAGTACCGTAGTATGCTCCGTTGCCTCTAGAGGCTTATCCATATATACCAAATGATGCAGGAAAATCTGCTTCACCAGTAATAAAACCAAATATTAAGGTTAACATACCAATGATAGTTAAACCCATCAGACTATATATCCACGCTTGAATAATTAAGTCTGTTACTTTTACTATTGTTTTATGATTCTTTTTTTTCATCTTGTCTAAATAATTTATTACCCCATTTCCAATCGAATGTAGACCAAGTAAATAAATCTTGATCAGAAAAGGTAGCTAGTGTTCGTATTTCTTCTATTGTCATTTGAGTATATCTATCGTAAACATGAAGCTTAGCGATGATATGTTTTACTGTGCTACTATAACTAGTCTTGTTTTTATTAAGACCGTATTTTACTTTAGGTAGCAGTTGTTCGTATAAATTTTCCATATTAATATTATCGTTACTTGTTATTATTAAGTCTGTGTTAGATTAATATATAATCTAGTCCCCACTCGTCAGTTTCTTTAGTATATTTTATATTGTTAGACGCGAGTGATTCAATTAGTTCAACCATATCAGAAGTGTATTCAAAGAGTATGAATTTATAATCTTTGTAGTCTTCCATGTTTAAGTTATTATCATCAAAGAAAACTTCGCAGTCATCTACGTAGTTTATCTCAGTATGTTGAGCTAGTAAGTAGTTTAGTTCTTCATAGTTCATAGGTGATAATTTATTTAGTTATTAAAAATTGTTAGTATGCTCAATGCACTATCTCTTGATGTGCAACTTGTTATATATATTATCGCAAGGAATATCACGCAAGTCCGTGGAGGTGACATCAGTTAGAATAATAAATGACAAAAGGCTATTAAGATTATAATAGTAATAGCCTAATGTCACTAATTAATTATACTAATTTCTTTAAATCTCTAACAAACTTAGGTAAGTTATTAGTGTTAGTATAGTTGCCATATTTATTGAAGCAAGGCATATTATCAAACTTCTCTTTTAGTTGATTATAGACCATGTCATGGTTATAAGTGCATTGCTCGTTGTTTTTATTAGTAAAAGTAATTACTACATTTTTACCAATTAAGGTCTTTCTAATGACAAACCTTTTTGTGACTAATTTTTGATTTTTACTCATAGTTATATATTTTTTAAATTCAGAAATAGTATCGTTTAAATCATTATGCAAGTCCGTGAAGGTCAGGGCAGAGGGTAAAAGAAAGAGGCAACCGAAGTTACCTCTTTGCTTACACTACATAATGACTTCTAAGTCACGGACAAACTTTGGTAGATTCTTGCTATTGGTATAACTGGAATACTTAGCGAAGCATGGCATTGACTCGAACTTGTCTTTTAATTGGTTATAGACTACATCGTGATTATACTCGCATTTATCACCTTTGTGATTAGTGAATACGATTACAGTATTCTTACCGATTAATGACTTACGTATTACAAACCTTTTAGTTTGCAATGTGTTTACTTTAGTTTTCTTTGTGTTACTCATAGTATATTATTTTTTAAATTCAAATATAGTATCCACATAACATAGACATAAGTCCGTGAAGTTTCCATCGAACCATATCACTCGCAAGTCCGTGACTCGCATAGCACTATAAAAAAAGCTAAAAAGCTAGACGGTATTACAAACCAAAGGTAAAAACGTTATTGCAAATCTCTAAAACAAAGGGCAACCCGGCAAAAACAAAACGACTTTCCTAAAAAAAAGCTATGTCAAAAAATAGGTAGTAACCCCATAACCCTCTATAAGTAACCCCTTATGATATTATACTAAGTATAATATCTATATATACTATTATTAATAAGTAGCTGTGTCACAATGTAAATTAGCTAAAAAACCTGTAAGGATATATATATACACTCTAAATAAAAAATTATGGGAAAAGGTAAGCACGGCGGATATAAGTCTGCAGCACAAAGAAAAGCGGTTCATGCCAGTAAAAAAGACGGTGGAAAAGGACATCCAGGTAAACAAAATCATGTTTCTAAACTTGATTCATTAGCTCAAGCAGCTAAATATGAAGTTCATGATAAATTTGCTAATGCAAAAGCTAAAGATTTAGCAGATGCAGCAGAGAGAAAGAAGCATGATGATACTAGACCCAAGCCTGTACCAGTAAATGATTCAACAGGAACTGCACCTGTATTTCCTAAACCAGTTGAAAAACCTTCATTTAAAGACAAAGTCAACAATTTTATGAAAATGTTTGCTAAAGGAGCTGGTTATTCTAATTTATAAAACAAAATGCCTCAAAAACTAAGTCCTAAAGCCGCTAAAGCAAAAGCAAAAAGAGATCTTGCTGCTGCAAAAACGCCTAATAGAAGACAAAAAAAGGCAGAAAATCAGCGAAAACGAAGAAAAGCTGCAAAAAAACATGGTGTTAACTGGTTATTAGACAAAGATTACGATCATACTAAAAAAAGATTTGTAAAAGTAGCGCAAAATAGAGGTAATTACGGTAAAGGAACAAAACCAAAAAGATAAAATAGCAAAAAATGGCAGATATAAGCACATATACAGTAGGAACTCCCAAAGCAAGCGATATGGTTCTTGGAACTCAGCTTGCAGATCCAAATATAGAGGGAGATACTAACAAAACAAGAAATTTTACAGTACAACAAATAACCGATTTAGCTAAATCTATCGGAACATTAGGTTATACACTGTACTCCGCGTTATTAACACAGACTGGAATTAGCGCTCCAACTTCAATTCAGCTACAAAATACTATACCTGGCACAATGACTCTAGCAAGAACAGGTGCAGGTGTTTATACAATAACAAATTCTGGTACGCCTTTTACAGCTGACAAAGTACAAGTGTTTATAAACGGTGGTAATAACGACGGAACAGTGGTTAGATGGACAAGAACAAGCACAAGTGTAATAACTATATCAACTGGTGGTGCTGATGCTAAATTAGTAGCTGGATCTATAGAAATTAGAGTATATTCATAATAAAATTTAAAAAAAATGGCTAGAATAAGTTCATATCCGTACGATAGAACAGTTACAGACAACGATGCGTGGATAGGAACAGAAGCATCAAACAGGCGAACTAAACAGTTTACAGCTAAAGATGTTGCTACTTATTTAAATTTAAACGCTAAAGTAAATATTGGCGGACAAATGTCTTTTAAGTGGTCTGACACAGAAAATGGTGGCGAAGGAACAATATCAAAATCTGGAGGTGGTGGATCAGGAGACGCATTTAATACATTAACTACTGTTCATTTATCTATAATAGAACTAAACAGTCAAAATGTAGTAAAATTTTTAGAATATTTAGTAGGAAAAGATATATTATTAGGAGAAGGTGAGCAAATAAGTCAATTTGGTCATTATAAATTAAACTCATATGTTGTAGATCCTGCTAATAATCAATATTATATCGCTACTTTAACATATATAGGTGGTAATGGTGTTATAGCTCCAGAAGGTTATCAATATACTATTATACATTTTAATATTGAAGCTGGCGATAAAACATTTAATTTCACTCAAGGTGCTGCTGCATCTACTTGGAATATAACGCACAACTTAGGAAAATATCCATCAGTGTCAGTTGTTGACACCGGTGATACTTCTGTTTTAGGGGGCGCGGTAGAATATACAAACACAAATCAATTAACAATAACATTTAGCTCGTCATTTGCGGGCAAAGCATTTTTAAACTAACAAAAACATGGCAATAGCATTCGTAAACAATATCGATTTTAGTAGTGGTGCATCGGCGCAAAAACTAAGATTTGAGAATTTAGGCTCTGATCCAAGTAGTAATTTATACGAAGGACGAGTTTATTACAATACCGCAAGTGATGTAGCTAGGCTATATACAGGTTCTGGTTGGGTAGACATAGGAGCTTCATATAGTTTTACAGCAGCAGGTGATACAGGTTCATCTGTAATAAACGACGGTAACACATTAACAATAGCAGGTGGAACTGCAATAACAACATCTGTTCCATCAACTGATACAATATCTGTTAAACTAGATGACACAGCAGTATCAGCTGGATCTTATACAAACGCTTCTATTACAGTAGACGCTCAAGGTCGTTTAACAGCTGCTTCAAGTGGTACAGCAGGTACTATGTCACAATGGTATATCAGAGATGATGACAACGATGATAAAACAGTTAGCAATAACAAATATTTAAAAGTTACTGCTGCTACAGGTACAGCTGGTACTAATTTAACAGGAACAGGTACAACTGGTGATCCTTATGTATTAGCTATTACATTACCTGATACTAACACTACATATAGTACAGCAACAGCTTCTGCATTAGGATTAGTAAAACTTGGCAGTGATACTACACAAACAGTTGCGGGTAATAATGTATCAAGTACAGCGAGTAGATCATATAAAGTACAATTAAACTCTAGTGATCAAATGTTAGTAAACGTACCTTGGACAGATACGAATACTACTTATAGTATGATGACTGCTACTGTTCTTGGTTTAGGAAAATTATTTAGTAATACAACTCAAACAGTTGCTGCTAATTCAGTTTCAGCTACAGGATCAAGAACATATGGTATACAGAAAAACTCTAGTAACCAATTAGTGGTAAATGTTCCATGGACTGATAACAACTCAGGTGGTACTGTAACAAGTATTGCAACTGACGGTGGTGTTACTGGTGGAACAATAACAGGGTCTGGTACTATTTCTCTTAAAAATAACGCTTCTTTATCCGATGATACATTTATGGCGTGGGACGATACAAATGGTCAACTCATAAATGCACCAGCAACATTTAGTGGAAATGATATAACTACTAGTAATGATTTAACAGTAGGTGGTGAATTAACAGTTTCAGGTACAGGACAGTCAAGTTTTGCTGGTCAAGTAACAGTACCTCAAACACCAAGCGCAGGTACAGATGCTGCTTCAAAAGCTTATGTATTATCACAAGTTGGTGGTGTTGGTAAATTTCAAGGAGGATATAACGCTAATACAAACTCACCAGCTTTAACCGGTGCTAGTAACGTAGCGCTTGATCAAGGTGATTTTTATGTAGTAACAACCGATGGTACTTTCTTTAGTGATACTGTAGAAGTTGGTGACTTTATCTTTGCTAATAATGCAATTGCTGCATCTTCATCTCCATCTGCTTCAGACTATACAACAGTTCTTGCGGACCAAAACATAGCAGGTGCAGGATCTACAGATGGTGCTACTGAAAAAGGTGTGGCTGGATTTGATTCAGACATGTTTACAGTAACCGCAAATGGATGGGTACAGTCTAAAATTTACAGTGGTACTACATCAGTAGGTGTTGTTCCAACTGGTGGTTCAGCAAGTACGTTCTTACGTGGTGACGGAAATTGGGTTACTCCAACCAACACTACTTACAGTATGATGACATCATCTACATTAGGTTTAGGTAAGTTAGAAGATGACACTACTCAAACTGTAGCTGCAAATACTGTTAGTGCAACCTCAGGTCGTACTTATGGTATTCAAAAGAATTCAAGTAATCAACTAGTTGTTAACGTGCCATGGACTGATACTAATACTACATATTCTGCTGCAACTACTAGTACTTTAGGATTAGTTAAACTAGAAGATGGCACAACTCAAACAACAGCTGCAAATGCAGTAACAACTACTGCTAGTAGAACATACGGTATACAGTTTAACTCATCTAATCAATTAGTAGTTAACGTTCCGTGGACAGACACGAACACTCAAGCTGTAAGCAGTGTATCTCAAGGTACTTCAGGTACTTCAACGGGATTAACAAACGCTATAGAAGTTTCTCCAACTACAGGAGCTGTCAAAGTAATAGCAAATAAATATAATGGTGGAAACAACGTAGGTTATGTACCAGATGGTGGTTCTGCTAGTACATTCTTAAGAGGTGATGGTTCTTGGGCTACTCCAACTGATACAGGTGCTCTTGGTAAGCGTATAGTTTTAAATTCAGCTTTAGCATATGTATCAAAAGCTGATTCAGGTGGTGTAAGAACATTTACAGTTGATGTTTCAAACTCTAGTGTGTTTGGAGCTGGTTCTGCTGCTTTAGATGTAAAATGCGAAGTGATGACATCTGGTGGAGCAACAGTATACGCGGATGTAACTAGATCTTCAGCTGATTTAGAAATAGCTTTCTTAGGAACACCTGCTGATAGTGCTTACGAAGTATTATTAACATATGTTGGATAAAACAACAAAAATAAAATTAAATTAAATGCCACATTTTGAAACAAATATAACTACTGATGGTGACATAATATTAAATGGAAACCAAAAAGAAGGAGATGTAGTAGCTGCCGGTGGTGTATTCACTGGCGGCGCTGCACAAGCTACAACATATTCTTTACATGTTGGCGGTAAAGCAAAAGTTGACACTATATCTAATGCTACATCAGATACTGATAAATTTTTAGTAAGTGATAGTGGAGAGATTAAATATAGAACAGGAACTCAATTAGTTTCTGATCTTGGTGCTGTGTCAGGTTTTGCATATTTACCTTTAGCTGGTAATACTACTTCTACAAGAATGACAGGTGAAGTTTATTTTACTAACTTAATACCTATTTATTGGAGAAATTCTGCTAATACAGCTAACACGTTTGCGATGTTAAACGATGCTAATGATGATATGTTTTTAATAAACCAGACTGGCGGTAGACATATTGACATAATAAACCAAGCGACAGACGGTGATATAATATTTAGAGCAGATAGTGGTAATGGTACTGAAACTGAATATTTTAGATTAGATGGTAGTCAAGCAAGTACTGGTAGTGCTCTTTACACTAGATGGCCTGATAAATCTCGCGTAACACTTGGAGATTCTAATGATTTACAACTATATCACGATTCTACAAATTCTAAAATTGAAAATGAAACAGGACAATTAAGAATAATTAACAATGCTGTTGATAAATCTTTAATGTTCCAAGCAACAAGCGACGGAAGTGGTTCAAATGTTACAGAAAGCTATTTATCATTATTACCAAGCTTTGGTAGTGGCGCTGTATTTATATATAAAGATTTCTTAATGGCACAAGATGATACTAAAATCAAACTAGGTGCTAGTCAAGATTTAGAATTATATCATGATGGTTCAAACTCTTATATTGATGATACAGGTACTGGTTGGATAAAAATACGAGGTAATGGAGGTGTTTTATTAGAAAGCTATTCTGAAGGTGAAACAATGATAAAAGCTTCTAGAAATGCTTCAGTAGAATTATATCACAATAACAATAAAAAGTTTGAAACTTCATTCTCAGGTGGAACATTAACTGGTGCTTTAACAGTTACTGGTGATGTACTTGATAGAGATGTACCTTGTTTGTTTAATAGTAATTTTTTAGATGGTACTTCATCTAGTATATTTGTTGTGCCTTTTAATACTACTAAAGAGGTTACAGTTTCAAGTAGAATTTATGAACATTATTTAACGATGCCTTATGCTGGAAAATTAGTAAAAATAATTATGAAAAATGCTAGTGGTTCTTTAGGTAGTGGATTTACAACTCAATTATTTTTATATGTCAATGGTTCTCAACAAGCAAGTAGTGCAGAATTAAGTATATCAAACAGTGCTATAACATGGACACCAACATCAAATAATACATTTTCAGCTGGAGACTTATTAACATTTGCTTATCAAAAAAGTGCATCAGGAACAGGTGTAACATGGGCAGGTGTTTCTTTTGGTGTAGCAATAGAATTAACAGATTACGATATATAATATGGGATATTTTGAAAATTTAGATAAAGCAGCTTTAAATCTTATAACAGATGGTGAGATAAGATATGTTAATGGTGGGTATACATTAGTTCCTTGGATGGAAAGTACGGATGATGAACTATATAAAAATTGTTTAAAAGAATTATTAGAGCTAGACTGGAAACATTATAAGCTGTATTTAGTAGGAGGTTTATTACAAGGTTGGAAAACAACAGATATTGATATTTGTATAACAGGTACTGTTGATAATGATCTACCAGATTTAATGAAACAAGCTGAAAAATTAGGTCCATTTGATTTATACTATGTTGATTCATTAGAAACAATAAGTGATAATTCTACTAGAATATGGGAATTTGCTAAAGCTGATTGTAAAGCTCATGAAGGCGCTCCAAGATGGCACGGTCAATGGAAAAGCGATGGATTATTTTGGATGTGTGAAAAATTTGAAGCAAAAGATAGAAATTATACAAAAGCACCGTTAGCCTTAAATTAAGTAAAATATATATAAAACCAGTAATAATATTATTATACCCTGCTCGGGTAAGAGCAACAAACCAATAATAACTTAAAACCAAAATTATGACGTTTTATTATCAGACTAGAACGTGGAATAGTCAACCACAAATTTCAGAAGAAACCATTAACCTTTGGAAACATCTTGCAGAAAAAAAGAACTGGAGGATAACCCAATTACCTAACGGTTTTTATCAAACTGAATACCAAGATCCAAATGAAGATACTTGGCACGACGTAACCCGTAGAGAAACTATTGAAGGAGCAGAGCAAGCTATTGATGGATCAGTAGAACACTATGCTAAAAAAGTAGATTTCTTAAAAGGGCCAAAAGTCGTTAAAACCTTTAAATAACAATTAAATTAAATTAAATTAAATTATGTCAAATATGATAGTAAAAAATCTTAACTTCGGTAACGAAGCTAGAGATAAAGTATTTGAAGGAATTGAAAAACTTACACAAGCTGTTAGCTCCACATTAGGAGCTAGCGGCAAGTGTGTTATTTTAGAAGATTCCAACGGTAATCCTATAATTACTAAAGATGGTGTAACTGTAGCAGAAAATATAATATTAAGAAACCCAGTAGAAAACATGGGTGCTACACTATTAAAACAAGCTGCTAAAAAAACAGTACAAGAAGCTGGTGACGGAACCACAACTGCAACTGTATTAGCTCACGCTATTTTAGATAATGCTTATAAAGTATTAGATAAAAAAAACGTAAGAATAATAAAAGAAGGTGTAAATAGTTGTGTTGATAAAGTTGTAAAATATTTAGATAATATTTCAATACCTGTTAAAGATGAGATGCTTGATCACGTTGCAACTATATCTACTAATAATGATAAAAAATTAGGTACATTAATAGCTAATGCTTTTAGATCAGTAGATAAAACAGGTGTGGTAATGATGGAAGTGTCAGTTTCAGGTGAAACTAAAACAGAAGTAATTGATGGTGCACAATATCCTAAAGGTATAACATCACCTCATTTTATAACAAATAAAGAAAACAAATCTGCAGAATTAGATAATCCACTAGTTTTAATTATTGATTCTGAAGTTTCTACTATAAGACAAATACAGTCTATATTAGAACATGTTATAAAAAATAAAAAGCAATTATTAATAATAGGTGATTTAAGTCCTGATGTTTTAACTGCGTTAGCAATGAATAAAACAAAAGGCAATATAAAAATAAATGTAGTAGAAGCTCCAGTGTTAGGTATAAATAGAAAGCAAATATTAGATGATATTGCGTTACTTACAAATGCTGTTGTTATAAATGAAAATTTAGGTGACGATATGGATTTAATAGATATAGACTATTTAGGTTCATGTTTAAAAAGTGTTACTACAGAAGATGAAACTATTATACAAATAGGTGAAACAAAACCGGAAACATTAAGTATAATAGAAGAAATCAAAAAGGAATTAAAAAGTTGTAAAATACCTGATAAGATAATAAGTTTAGAAAAAAGATTAGCTAGATTATCTGCAAAAATTGCGGTTGTAAAAATAGGTGCTAATTCAGAAGTTGAACTAAAAGAAAAATTAGATAGAGCTGAAGACGCTATATGTGCTACTAAAGCTGCTATAAAAGAAGGTATAGTTCCTGGAGGAGGAGTTGCTTTGTTAAATGCTTCTTTTAATGTAAAAGGAGATAATCAAGGCGAACAAATTTTATTAGAATCTATTATGTCTCCTTATAAAGTTATATTAAATAATGCTGGTATAGATGAAATAGTTATACCTGCTGAAGATGGTGTAGGTATAAATGTAATAAATAAAGCTAAAGCAAACATGATAGATGAAGGTGTAATTGATCCTTTGCTTGTAACTAAAAGCGCATTAAAAAATGCCGCCTCAGTAGCTACTACAATTTTATCTACAGATTGTGTAATTAATAATATTAGAGTTGATGAAAGCAATAGGTAGAAATTTAATAATAGAAAAAATCAAAGAAGGAACCACAAAAACAAAAGGTGGTTTACTTTTAGGTGAAAAACATAAAGATGACATTAGGTATACTAAAGCTACTATTTTAGCTGTAGGTGACGAAATAAAAGGTTTAAATAAAAATGATACTATTTATTTTGATAGACACGCAGGTCATAAAATAGAAGTAGAAGATAATACTTATCATGTAATAAAATCACAAGATGTGGTCGTTGTTTTATGAAAAGGCTAGACGCATCAGATTTGAAAGATCTGAATTTGCTTAAACATTATCGTATAATACGTAAATGGGCTTGTAAGAACAACGGCTTAAATGACGCTGATCTAGAATTATTAATTTATTTAGACTGTGTGGATATGTTTACTATAAAAGATTTTAAAATTGGTACATATTCTTATAGTTGGGATAAAAAAAGATGGAATAAATTAATACAAAATGACTGGATAGTTGTTTGGCGTAATAGAAATAGAACAACTCAGAAATATAATATTTATAAAATTTCTTTTAAAGCAAAGCAACTTATAAATAAAATTTATAAAATAATGTTAGGTTATGAAGATATACCTACAAGCGAAAGAAGAAATATTATAATGAGAAAAGATACTTATACAAATAAAGTTTTAAGAACATCTATATACAATGTTAATATAGATAAAAATAGATAAATATGGCTTTTAAAAATAACGTACAACGCGCTGCAAAAATAATGTTTGGTGATGACTCAGAAAGAGATTTACCTCATCCATTAAAACACTGCGGTAGTGATATGATGCACTCTGAAGGTTGGAACAAAATGAGACAAATGAATAGTCCCGGCACAGTAGGTAATGACGCTAGTTATAAAAAAGCTGAAAAAATGAGAACTACTCATCCAGTAAAAAATAACCACGTAAGACCAGGTAGCGCTGCTTATAATGCTTTATCAGAGCTTAATATGCTTGATAAGATGAGTAAACCAGCACCTCCACCTTTAATTCCAGGCACGCCAACTCAAACAAAGTTTGGTGGAATGAAATTACCAGATGTAAAACCTCCTGTTTTTGGAAGTGGTAGTTATTCAAACCCACAAAGCACTACTGATTCAGGCGCTAACAATAACAGCAATACTATAAATCCATATAGTTTTATGGACGATCCAATGTTAGACGCAGAAAGAGATCCAAATAGAAATAAATTTGGTTTTCATAAAAGAAATAAAACTTCTTTAGACGCAAGAATTAAACAAGCTGAAGCTGATGGTAAATTAGCTAAAAAAGCTAGATTAGAGAAAAAATTGGAAAACTTTACTAAAAATCAAGAAGCAAGAGCAAGTGGAGATTTCTTAGATAAAATTAATCCTAAAAATATCTTATAATGGCAAGAAAAAAAATATCTTATAAAATACCTCCATTAAGACAAATGGGTTTACCTGGTGGGTTAAAGCAAACAGGTTTTGCTCATGAAGGAATTCAAGGTATGACTAATTATCAACAGTTTGCAACTCCTGAATCTCACACAATGGGTCACATGGATAGAACAGCTCAATATGGTCAAAACCCAGGTGGTTTTATGCCAACTTATATTGCTAATACAAATCCTATTAATCCTCAGTTGCAAAATCAAACATTAGCTCCATTAGGTGGTGCTAGAGAATATGTTGATAAAACCGGTGTTTCAAAACAAACTTTAATGCAAAATGCTATAAATACTGGTAAACCTTTAGTTGACAATGTTAAAGAATCAGTGAATACATTTTCATCTGACATAGATCCTGCAGATAAAACAGAGTTTAAAAATGAAGTAATAAACGATGTTATGTCAAACGTGAATCCACCAGAAATGCAGGCGCCACAAAATAAATTAGAAGAATTATATAAACCAGTTTAACACAATAGTTATGAATCATAAAAAATATGATCCAGCAATGGAAAAGTTAAAGCCAGGAACTAAAGTTGGTATAGTAGGTGAATCACATATATGGGATGGGCCACTAGATCAAGTTGGTAGACCTCACGGTCCAGGCTTAAGTTCAGGTATATACGGTAAAGAAGTATTAAAAGCTCCTTGTTCGTATAAAGCAGGACCTATAACTCAACTTGCAAAAGGATAACAGTAAGAGAGCTGTATAAAACTCAACAATAACATTTAACATTTAACAATAACATTTAACACAAAAATTATGGCAAATTACATTAAAATTAAAGCTGCAGATGTCAATGTAGCAAACGTAACTTCTGATTTATTATTAGGAGAGGTTGTTTATGTAGCACAAGGTTTAGCAAATGGTAGTGGTGACGCAAATAAGTTTATCGTTTATAACAGTATCGGTAAAAGCTTTTTATTCACTGTAACTGGAAAAGCTAAAGAATGGGCTAACGCTATGCAATCAGCTATTACTGCTAATCCAGGCGGCGTTATGTCAATAGTACAAAACAATACAGGAGTAAAAATTACTGCAATTGTTATAGCATAACACAAATTATTAATCATAATTCCCTGTTAGTTTTCTAGCAGGGTTTTATTAAAACTAAAAAAATGGGACACGGACATTATTCAGGAAACCACCCAAGGTTTTCTAAAAGACAAGAAGAACGTTATGATGCTAAAATGGCTCATGATAAAGATTTGAGTGCCTCTGCAAGATTACATTATTTAGAAAATGATGAAACTCATCATCCAGCTAAAATGGATTATCCAGTAAGAGAAATGGACATGCCGGTTCAAAATTTTGCTTATGCAGCTAAACAAGCTAAAGAAGCAGGAGACAAAGCTTTTGAATATGCAGGAAAAACTTTTCCAGTAAAAGAAAGTAGAGAGCTTAGTGATATGAGCGGCGCTTATAATGCAATGGGAGATCCTAACGATCCAGCTAGAAAGCTAGATATGGCAGTTAGAGAATACCCACCAGTTAAAAAACATGGTTCTATGAAAGGTGATCAATCAGCTACTCATATAGATTACGCAAACTATAAAGGTACTGATAAAGGTTATCATGGACATAGTGGTTCATCTCACGGAGATCAATCAGCTACACATAGAGATTACATAAAAGGTAATGTATCTCATCCTGCTAGAGAGCATGGTAAGCCTCATGGGCCTGCTATGAAGTTAGCTGGAAGACCAGCAATACTTAGACATTGTAGTCCAGGACACAAATAAAGTTCTTTAAAATAATAAGCTCCGGTTTTTACCGGGGCTATTATAAAAAAAATATTATGGCATTTAAGATGAAAGGTGCACCTTATTGCACTTGTAGTATGAATACACCTATATACAATATGGATATGGAGGAAGGTACATTAGGTGTGGCCACAAAAAATGGTAGCATACTTGTTGAAAGAACAATGTCACCAGCTGAACAACAAGGCACTATAAATCATGAATTAATTCATTTACAAGATATAAAAGATTATAGAAATTCAGGAGGATCTAAGGGTTTAGATTATAACGAAGATGAATTAATATTTGACGGGGTATCATATCCTCGTAGAAATGGTAAAATAAAATATGAAGGTAAATGGAGACCTGAAGGCTGGCCAGGTTTTAAATGGGAACAAAAAGCTTATAAAAATTCATAATGGCATTTAAATTAAAAAACCCCTTAAAATCACCACTAAAACAAGATCATGATAAAAAACCTAATTATGGTAAAGATTTAGGACCTTACGGTTATCCTTATGGAGAAGAAGGTCCTAACCAAATAGTGAGATATGAAAGAAGTAGCATAGATGATTCGTATCGTGGAGGTGATCAAGAGTGGGCTCGCTTTGATCCTAACATGAACGCAGACTTAAGTCAAATTGACTATAATAGTTTAGATACTGCGCAAAAAAAATATTACGATAGATTCACTGATCCTGAAGTAAGAAAAAAATTATTGAACCAAGCTAAATATGGAACAGGTGAAAAAATAAATGAAGAAGATATTGACAAAATGATTATATCTACTTTAAACACTCCTTATAATGAAACTACTAATGTAGGAAGAAAAGGTGCTGAAGCAACTTTTATGCAAGATAATATGCAAGGTAAAGGACCAATTTACATTGGTCAAGGTCCTAAAACTCAAATTAGATTTCTACCAGGAACAAGTGACGCCGTAAAAGGTGAAGAATTAAGTCACGTGGTTACAGGACATTTACAAGATGATATAATTAGAGAGTATTTAGGAAGTCCTACTGAAGCTAGATCAGGTTCAGACGCGCAAGGACGTATTGCTAGTTATTTAAATCAACCAAGTGAGCTTTATGGTAATTTTTATAAATTAAGAGATAAAATAGATTTAAAACCAAATGAACAAATAGAAAGCCTTGAAGCATTAGAAAAAAGAATAAGTGAAGCTGGTTTATCGAGCGGTAATAGTCACCTTTTACGTTTATATGATACACCAGAAGAAAGACAAAGACTACTTAATGCTTTAAATAATGTAGCATTTCAAGAACAAAAATCACCTGGAACAACTAAATGGAATAAACTATCAGCTAAAGAAATGTTAGGTGATATAGAGCAAGATAATCAATCAATGTATTCATAATGGCTTTTAGAATAAAAAACCCTTTTAGACCTCAACCTACTCTTAGTAATCAACGAACGCTAGGTAGAGATGGGAGAGTTATTTCGCCAGTAAGACAAAATGATGATGATACTAGAGAAGGAACAGTATTAGATTATAAAGATGCTGTAGCAATGGGTGATAATTTAAAATTTGAAGATTTAAGTAGAATAAAAGATCCTAGAACTGCAGAAGAATATGATGCTAGTATTTCTATGCAACCTGATATAGAAATGTCTAATCCTAGTTTAATGGATAGAGGTGTTAAGTTTTTATATGATAATCCTATTATAGGTAAGGTTGCTAGTAAATATCCTTTAATTAATGAAGCATATAAAGGTGCTACTAAATTTATGATGGCTAAATCTGGTGGTAAAGGTGGTGGAGTAAGTATGGATGAAATAATTGAGAATATTAAGAGTGGTGAAAATTATACAGGTTCAGATCAAGTTGGCTGGAAATCAGAAGGTGGTCCAACATTAGCTGATCAATTTTTATCTCCTAAAGATTTGTTTAAAGTACAAGATGAAGCGCCTAAATCAGATGATTATGGTTGGATGAAAACTTATAGTCTTAAAGGTGATGAATTTGACAAAGGTATTGATGCTGTAGATACTACTAGTAATTATGAATTATATGGTAGAGATGGTTTAATAAAACCAGAAGCTTTAGAATCAGATTCTTCTAACTTTGATAAAAGAACATATAGAGAAAACTTTCCATACGCATTAGCTGACGTTATGCGTCGTACTGAAGCGTATGATGATCGAGGTGATTTAAAAGACTCAGGTTATAATCCTAATAAATCTATGGAAGAAAACTTTAAAGATTTATACAGAGGTAAAACTTTTTACGGTACAGGAGAAGAAAATATTAATTTAGGTAGAGGTTATTTAGGTGCTGATATGGGTGGTATGAGAGCTGGTGTAAGTACTAAAGGTAATTTACCATACATGAGTGTTTGGGATGCTAACGATTATCAAACACTTGGTAAAGGCGGTTGGTTAGCTAAATGGGAAAAAAATAATCCAAATGCAACTGCACAAGAAAAAGATCAAGCAAAAAGAGGTTATATGCAAGCTCAACTTTTAAGTAGAGCTTCACGTGATCAAGGCGCTGCGGGTGGTTTTAAAACATATGATCAATTCTTTTTTACACCTGATAAATATCAAGATTATATTTCGGATGAAGATAAAGAGTTTATGCAAGAATTTTATGGCATACATGATGCTGGTGGAGGCATGGGATCAGGCTCAGAACCTATAGTGATAAACGCGACTAGAAAGAAAAAGTAAAAACATTGTTAATCAAGTGATTATAAAAGATGAGTAAAAAGAAATTTAAAGATACAACTGTTGGTCAATTATTGTTTGGCGCTGCATCTGTAATAAACCCTACATTAGGTAATGTATTACAAGGTGTTACATCTCCAAAAGAAGCTATTGAAGCTATTACTAAATCAGATGCTCCTGCGGAAGATAAAGTAAAATTACAACAAATAATTTTTGAACAACAAAATAAAGAAATAGAAGCCATAACATCAAGATGGCAAGCAGACTCTATGAGTGATTCGTGGATGTCAAAAAACGTACGACCTTTAGTTTTAGTATGGTGTATAATAGTTTTTTCATTTGCTGGAATATTAGATAGTGTAGAAACTATACCATTTCATATAAATGAATTATGGAACGATACTTTTGAGAAGGTTATGATGGCTGTCGTTTTAGCCTATTTCGGCGGACGCACGACAGAAAAGGCAAGTAATATATTTAACAAAAAATAAAAAAAATAATGGGAAGTTACATAGCAAGTTTAAATGATTTCGCGGTTAGAGCAATACCGTTTGTTGCAAGTACAGTAAAACAAGATACTGCTTTAAATATTAGCGCGAATAATAGTGCTAATTTAGCAGCTTCACAAACAGCTGTATGTGTTCCTTCAGGTGGAACAGCATATGCAAAATCAACTGATTATATTTTTGAATTAACAACTGATAGTAGTGTTCCTAACGCTTCTGTTAATAGTGTAAAAGCTACATACGTAGGTCCTAAAGCATACAATAAAGCTTTAGCTACAGAAACTTTTATATTTAACGCAGCTGCTTTAGCTCCACTAGGAAGTGATGGTCAAAACCCAATTTCAGGAACAGTTACAGTTACATTGGTAGCTGGTAATCTTGATTTTCCTGTATCTACTAAATATTGGAACAACGAGTGTGTTGCAGTTTATGTAGGTGGTTCAGCTGGTAATATAGTTGGTACATTAGCTTCAGATGATTCTGAAACTACAATAGCAGTGGCTGCAAATTCAGGTGTTTTACCAGTCGCTTTTAAATCATTGAATAGTACTACTACAACTGCAGGAAGTTTAGTTTTACTACAGTAAACACAATTAAAAACAATTAAATTTTATTAAATTATGGCAAAAGCTAAAAAAATTACAAAGGAAGAATTAGAGAACGTTAAAAACTTAAATAACAAAGCTAATGAAATAGCTGTACAAATAGGAAGTTTAGAAGTTCAAAAAGATTTATTAGTAAAAGAATTTTTATCAAACAATGTACTTGTAGATAAAGCTAAAAATGAATTGCAAGAAAAATACGGAGATGTATCTATTGATTTAAAAGATGGTTCTATAAAATCAATTGATGAGGTTGAAAATGGAAAATAATATAAGAAAAATCAGTATTGGCACTGATTATAAAAATGACGCAATGCATTATGCAGTTGGACAACAAGTATATGGTGGTCATGAAATATCACATATATTGTTTAATGAAAAAGATAATTCTTACAACATACATATAAAAAAATCTAATGAGGTTTTACCATGGAAGAAGTTTAACTCTAACATGGCTATCTCAATAGAATATGATTTAGAGTACTAATGAAAAGCTTATATGATTTTATCGTAGAACCCCTAGGTGAAACATATAATAATGAAGTTCAGGTAGAGGATAAAAAATTAATAGTAAATTCTAAAATAGAAAGCTTTAAATTTGTTAATAGACATGCTGTTGTTAAAGCATGCCCTTTAGCCTATTATACCGGAATAAATGTAGGAGATATTGTTATAGTTCATCAAAACGTTTTTAGAGTTTTTTATGATACTAAAGGTAAACAAAAGAAAAGTAGATCTTGGTTTAAAGATAATTTATATTTTTGCCAACCAGATCAAGTTTATTTATATAAACAAAATGATGTTTGGAATACTTTTAATGATAGATGTTTTGTAAAACCTATAAAAAACAAATCAACTCTAAGCAGCAAAAAAGAACAAGACTTAATCGGTATACTAAAATATGGTAATAGTTTCTTAGAAAGCAAGGAAATATATCCAGGAGACTTAATAGGTTATACTCCATACGGTGAATGGGAGTTTGTTATAGACGAAGAACGTCTTTATTGTATGAAATCAAATGATATTGTAATTAAATATGAAAATAAAGGAAACGAAGAAGAATATAATCCAAGCTGGGCAAGTAGCAGTAGATGAACTAATAAAAGTTGCAAAAGAACCTATTGTTGATAGTGACGATGATATATCTGCAGACAGACTTAAAAATGCAGCAGCTACAAAAAAACTAGCTATATTTGATGCTTTTGAAATACTTAACCGTATTGAAGAAGAAAAAAATATGCTAGAAGATAAGCCAAAAGAAGAAGTTAAAAAAGAAAAAACCTTTAAGGGTTTTGCAGAAGGAAGATCTAAGTAATGTATTCGCAAACTTTATATAAAATATTAAAAGATCATATTAAGCCACATATTGTTAGTAAAAACAATAAAAAGAAAAAATGGGAATATGGTTATAATAAAGAGCACGATATTGTTATAATAAGTAAAAGCGGTCAAATAGGTGAGATATATGAAATACAAAACCTTAAAATAGCTTTACCTAAACAAAAAAACATACACAGTTTTGAAGATAATAAATGGGATAAAACAGAGTATCCTAAATCTTTATCAAAAATTAAAACTGTTTTTGATTGGAAACAATATCCAGAAGATTTTAAAGAAAAATGGTATGATTATATTGATCAAGAATTTACTCGTAGAGAAGAAGGTTTTTGGTTTTATAATAAAGATAAAGCTACTTATATTACTGGCACTCATTATATGTACCTGCAGTGGTCTAAAATTGACGTCGGGGCACCAGACTTTCGAGAAGCAAATAGATTATTCTTTATTTTCTGGGAAGCTTGTAAAGCAGATCAACGATGCTACGGGATGTGTTACCTTAAGAACAGACGTTCCGGGTTTTCTTTCATGGCCTCTGGAGAGGTGGTCAACCTGGCAACCATATCAAGTGACTCCAGGTATGGTATATTATCAAAGTCCGGTCCTGATGCAAAGAAGATGTTCACAGACAAAGTGGTTCCAATTTCGGTTAATTATCCCTTCTTTTTCAAACCAATACAGGACGGAATGGATCGTCCAAAAACCGAACTTGCCTATCGTGTCCCCGCCTCAAAGTTTACCAGACGTAAGCTCGAGACCAATGAAACCGTGGAAGAGTTACAAGGACTTGATACCACCATCGACTGGAAGAATACAGGTGATAACTCCTACGATGGGGAGAAACTTAAACTCCTTGTACATGATGAATCAGGGAAGTGGGAAAAGCCAAACAATATCCTCAACAACTGGAGGGTTACAAAAACCACACTAAGATTAGGTAGTAGAATTATTGGAAAATGTATGATGGGTTCAACAAGCAACTCGTTAGACAAAGGTGGTGATAATTTTAAAAAATTATATGATGATTCAGATGTTACACAAAGAAACGCAAATGGACAAACACGTTCGGGACTCTATAGTTTGTTCATTCCTATGGAATGGAATTACGAAGGATACATTGATTCTTATGGATTACCTGTGTTCGACACACCTAGAAAACCAATCATTGGACCTAGAGGAGATAAAATTGATATTGGAGTTATTAAATATTGGGAAAATGAAGTTGAAGGATTAAAGCAAGATCAAAACGCTTTAAATGAGTTTTACAGACAGTTTCCAAGAACAACTCAACACGCTTTTAGAGATGAATCTAAAGCTTCTTTATTTAATCTAGTAAAGATATACGAACAAATAGATTTTAACGAAGATACAAATAGCTACAAAATAGTAACTAAAGGATCTTTTATGTGGGAGAATGGTGTTAAAGATACTAGAGTTATTTTTATGCCAAATGAAAACGGTAGATTTAATGTTTCATGGGTTCCACCTAAACATTTACAAAACAATGTTATAATTAAAAATGGTGTTAAATATCCAGGAAACGAACATACAGGATGTTTTGGATGTGACCCTTATGACATATCTGGAACAGTAGATTCTAGAGGATCAAACGGTTCGTTACACGGACTTACTAAATTTTCTATGGAAAACGTACCTCCAAATATGTTTTTTTTAGAATATATATCAAGACCACAAACAGCTGAAATATTTTTTGAAGATGTTTTGATGGCTTGTATTTTTTATGGTATGCCAATATTAGCAGAAAACAATAAGCCAAGATTGCTGTATCATTTTAAAAGAAGAGGTTATAGAGGTTTTAGCATGAACAGACCTGATAAACTTTTTATGAAACTTTCAGTAACAGAAAGAGAAATAGGTGGAATACCTAATTCAAGTGAAGATATTAAACAAGCGCACGCCGCTGCTATAGAATCATATATAGAAACTTACATTGGTAATTTAGGTTTAAAATATGGTGATATGTATTTTCAAAAAACATTAGAAGACTGGGCTAAGTTTGATATAAATAATCGAACAAAACACGATGCTTCTATTAGTAGTGGTTTAGCAATAATGGGTTGTAATAAAAACATGTATAAACCCATATTTACTAGAACTTTAACACCAAAACCATTAGGTTTTAAAAAATATAGTAATAAAGGAAATATTTCAAAAATAATAAAATAGATGATAACATATAATTATGCAGGTTCATTTCCTAGTCAGGTGGTACCGGACGCGGAAAAGCAAACGATGGAATATGGTTACGCTGTAGGTAGAGCTATTGAAGGAGAGTGGTTTTCTGGAGATAGAGGAGGTATGGGTAATAGATACCAAAACAGCTGGTTAAATTTTCATAGACTAAGACTATATGCTAGAGGTGAACAACCTGTTCAAAAATATAAAGATGAACTTGCTGTAAACGGTGATTTATCATATCTTAATTTAGACTGGAAACCAGTTCCTATTATACCTAAATTTGTAGATATAATAGTCAACGGTATGTCTCAAAGAATTTTTGATATAAAAGCATTTGCTCAAGACCCTGAGTCATTAAAGCAAAGAACAAAATATGCAGACGCTATAATGCGTGATATGTATGCTAAAGAAATGATACAAGCTACTAAAGAAGCTACAGGTTTAAATTTCTTTAATAGCGCTGATCCTAATAATATTCCTGAAACTCAAGAGGATTTAGACTTACATATGCAATTAAGTTACAAGCAGTCTATAGAAATTGCAGAAGAAGAGGCTATTGACAACGTTTTACAAGCTAACAAATATGAGTTAGTTAAAAGAAGATTAATAGAAGATTTAACAGTAATAGGTATAGCTGCAACAAAAACTAATTTTAATTTAGCAAATGGAATTGATATTGACTATGTTGATCCTGCTAATCTAGTATATTCTTACACAGAAGATCCAAATTTTGAAGATATATACTATGTAGGCGAGGTTAAATCAATGAGTTTAGTAGAAGTAAAAAAACAATTTCCATGGTTAACTGATCAAGAGTTAGAAAAAATAGAAAAATATCCTGGTGATGCTAATTACACTAGAAACTTTTATGCTCAACAAGATTCTTATAATCAAGTTCAGGTATTATATTTTGAATATAAAACATATAGTAATCAAGTTTTTAAAATAAAACAAACTGAGCAGGGTTTAGAAAAAGCATTAGAAAAGCCAGATACTTTTAATCCTCCATCTAATGATAATTTTGAAAGAGTTGGTAGAGCTATAGAAGTTTTATATACAGGTGCTAAAATATTAGGTCATGATATGATGTTAGAGTGGAAACTATCAGAAAACATGACTAGACCTAATGCTAATGTTAGTAAAGTTAACATGAATTATTGTATATGTGCTCCTAAGTTATATAAAGGTATGATTGAATCTACAGTAAGTCGTATTACAGGTTTTGCTGATATGATTCAATTAACACATTTAAAACTACAACAAGTGTTATCTCGTATGGTTCCAGATGGTGTATTTGTAGATGTTGATGGGTTAGCTGAAGTTGATTTAGGTAATGGTACTAACTATAACCCTGCGGAAGCATTAAATATGTATTTTCAAACTGGTAGTATTGTAGGTAGATCAATGACACAAGAAGGTGATATAAATAGAGGTAAAGTACCTATTCAAGAATTACAAACGTCTTCAGGTGGACAAAAAATAGCTAGCTTAATACAAACTTATCAATATTATTTGCAAATGATAAGAGACGTGACCGGATTAAACGAAGCTACAGATGCAAGCACTCCTGATGTAAAAGCGTTAGTAGGTTTACAAAAAATTGCAGCAGCTAATTCTAATACAGCTTTAAGACATTTGATGAAAGCTAGTTTATATTTAACGTTAAGAGTGTGTGAAAACATTTCATTAAGAATAGCAGATGTTCTTCAATATCCTTTAACTAGAGCTGCTTTAATAGATTCTATATCTGCATACAACACAGGTACATTAGAAGAGTTACAAGAAAAAAGTTTACAAGACTTTGGTATATTTTTAGAATTAGAACCAGACGAAGAGCAAAAAGCACAGCTTGAACAAAACATACAAGTTGCTTTAGCTTCTGGTGGTATAGATTTAGACGATGCTATAGATATTAGACAAGTTAAAAATTTAAAACTAGCTAATCAATTACTAAAGCAAAAACGTAAAAAGAAATTAGAAAAAGATCAAGCAGCTCAACAAGCTAATATACAAGCTCAAGCTGCTGCTAATGCCCAAGCTGCTGAACAAGCAACGTTAGCTGAAATGCAGAAAAGACAAGCATTAGCTGAAACTGAAGTTCAAATAGAACAAGCTAAATCTCAATTTGAAATACAGCGTATGCAAACTGAAGCTAGTATTAAAAAAGAATTAATGGCTGAAGAGTTTAATTACAATATGCAGTTAGCTCAAATTAAAGCAGATGCAGAAGGAAGAAAAGAACAAGAAATAGAAAACAGAAAAGATAAAAGAATTAAAATGCAAGGCACGCAAGAATCTCAATTAATACAGCAAAGACAGAATAATGCTTTGCCTACTGATTTTGAATCTGCTGGTTTTGATTCTTTAGGTGGTTTTGATTTAGAACAATTTGAACCTAGATAAACCTATTTATTAATTATTTAATTATATTATATTATGTCAGAAACTAAAACAAATGAACCTGTTAAACAAGAAGGTGACTTTAAAATTAAAAAGAAAAGAGTACCTAAAAAATTAACAGTTCCAGAAGAAACAGTTAAAATTGATTTAGCAGCTCAAAAAAAAGCCGCAGAACCAATTAAAGTTGATTTAACTAAAACAGAAGAAAAAGATGCCGTTCAAAAGCAAGAAACAGAGAGCAGCGTGTTACGCGAAGAAGGATCCGAGGTGGGATTGCAAGAAGTGGGACAAACACACGAAGGGACCGCTGAGAATGTTATTGAAGAAATACCAGTAACTGAAGAAGAAAAAGAAAAAGAAACAAAAGAAAAACCTGAGCCGATAAAAAAAGTAGAAGCTCCGGTAAAACAGTTACCTGAAAATGTAGAAAAACTAGTTTCATTTATGGAAGAAACTGGAGGAACGGTAGAAGATTATGTAAGATTAAATGCTGATTATGAAAATATTGATAATGAAGCATTGTTAAGAGAATATTATAAAAATACTCGTCCACATTTAAGCTACGATGAAGTTAACTTCTTAATGGAAGATAATTTTAAAGTAGATGAAGATGTAGATGAAGAACGCGAAGTTAAAAAGAAAAAATTAGCGTTCAAAGAAGAAGTTGGAAAAGCTAAAAGCTATTTAAACGATTTAAAAAGCAAGTACTATGATGAAATCAAGTTGAGATCAAATGTAAATGCTGATCAACAAAAAGCTATAGATTTTTTCAACCGATACAACGAAGATCAGAAAACACTATCTAAACAAAGAGAGGTTTTTCAAAAAGTAACTAAAGATACTTTTACTGATGAATTCAAAGGTTTTGATTTTAAAGTAGGTGATAAAAAATTTAGGTACGGAGTAAGAAATCCTAACGAAATAGTGGAAAATCAAACAGATATTACAAACTTTGTCGAGACGTTCTTAGACAAAGATGGCATGTTAGTTGATCCACAAGGATACCACAAAGCCATGTATGCTGCGAGGAATTCTGATACTATTGCAAAACATTTTTATGAGCAAGGAAAAGCGGATGCTACTAAAGAATTAGTTGCTAAAACTAAAAACTTAAGTACTGAACCTAGAAAAGAAAGCTCAGGAGATGTTTTTGTTAAAGGACTCAAAGTTCGCGCAATAAGTGGCTCTGATGCTTCAAAACTTAGAATAAAAACAAGGAAATTTAACAATTAAAACTAATTAAAATGAGTTTAACTCCACAATTTGGGTCTATTATCCCATCACAAAAACAAGAGTTACTTAATAGTAACTACTTACAGTGGACTGATAAGGCAGGTAATGATTTTGTTGACTTTGCGCAGCAATATTTACCAGAAATCTACGAACAAGAAGTTGAGCGTTATGGAAACAGAACGTTATCAGGTTTCTTGAGAATGGTAGGTGCTGAAATGCCTATGACGTCTGATCAAGTAATTTGGTCTGAACAAAATAGATTACACATTGCATATGACGGTGTTGCTATCGGAAATGGTGCAGGTGTAAATACTATTACAATTACTGTAACAGCTACAGTAAAAAACGTAGTATCTCCTAAGAGTACTATCGTTATTATGGATGACGCTGGTAAAGAAATCAAAGCTTATGTATCTGCTAGTAACACTGCTACAGGTGTATTAAACGTTCTTCCTTACACAGCTGCTGATTTACAAGGATTTGCTGCAACTGGTAAAATCTTTGTTTATGGTTCTGACGTACAAAAAGGTCAGTCTGTAAGCAATGCTCCAGACGCTGCAGGTGCTGTAACTGGTGATCAATACATCAGTGTTGATCCTGCTTTCACACAATTCTCTAACTCACCAATCATTATTAGAAGCAAGTACGTTGTATCTGGTTCTGATACTGCACAAATCGGTTGGGTTGAAGTTGCTACTGAAGACGGAACATCTGGATATTTATGGTATCTTAAAGCTGAGTCTGAAACAAGACTTAGATTTGAAGATTACTTAGAAATGTCTATGGTTGAAGGTGAATTATCTAAAAATGGTGGTGCTGCTATTAAAGCACTTACTAAAGGTACACAAGGTTTATTTGCTGCTATCGAAGATAGAGGTAATGTAAACGTTGGATTCACTGCTGCTGCTGGTATTGATTCATTCGATGCTATTCTTAAAAACTTAGATACTCAAGGTGCTATTGAAGAAAACATGCTTTTCTTACAAAGACAAACAGCTTTAGATTTTGATGATATGTTAGCTAATATATCTGGAGGCTATGCTGGTGGTACTGCATTTGGTTTATTTGAGAACTCTGAGGAAATGGCATTAAATTTAGGTTTCTCTGGATTCAGAAGAGGTTCTTATGACTTCTATAAAACTGACTGGAAATACTTAAACGATGCTTCTACTAGAGGTGCTATGGACGGTGTTAGTTCTATTGAGGGTGTATTAATACCTGCTGGAACATCTACTGTTTATGATCAAATTCTTGGTACAAACATTAGAAGACCTTTCTTACATGTAAGATATAGAGCTTCTCAAGCTGATGATAGAAGAATGAAGTCTTGGCTAACTGGTTCAGTTGGTGGGGCATTTACTTCTACTCTTGATGCTATGGAAGTTAACTTCTTATCAGAGAGATGTCTTGTAACTCAAGGTGCTAACAACTTTGTATTATTCAAAGGAGTGTAAGTACTTGAAATAAGGTAAGGGCGCTTCGGCGCCCATATACCTTTAACTTATTTAATTATATTATATTATGGAAAAAAATAAAAAATCAGAGGTGGTTGAAAAACCTATTAAGGTTAATCCACCTAAAAAAGAAGTTAAACCTTCTTGGGAAATAAAAGATAGAAGATACTACTTAAATGATAATAAAGAACCATTAACATTTACAATACCTTCTAAACATACTAGAAAACACTCGTTACTTTATTTTGACACAGAGTCAGGTAAACAAAGAGAACTTAGATATGCTACTAATCAAGATTCTCCTTTTGTAGATGAACAAAAAGGTGAAGCAACTTTAGGTCATATAATTTTTAAAGATGGAGCATTAATGGTTCCTAAAGAAAAACAAAATCTTCAAAAGCTTTTATCATTATATCATCCGTTAAGAAACAAAATGTATTCAGAGTTTAACGCTGTAGAAGAAGCTACTGATGAATTACAATTATTAAGCCTTCAAGTTGATGCTTTAAATTTAGCTAGAGAAATTGATATTGATTTAGCAGAAGCAATATTAAGAGTTGAAGTAGGTTCTAAAGTTAATGAGATGTCTTCAAAAGAATTAAAAAGAGATTTATTAATTTTTGCAAGAGCTAATCCTATATTATTTATGGAGTTAGTAAAAGATGAAAATGTTCATCTTAGAAACGTTGCAATTAGAGCAACTGAAGCAGGGATTATAAAACTATCTCAAGATCAAAGATCATTTAGTTGGGCTTCTAACAATAGAAAACTAATGAATGTTCCTTTTGATGAAAATCCTTATTCAGCAATGGCTGCTTTCTTCAAAACAGACGAAGGAGTAGAAATTTACAAGTCTATAGATAAAAAACTATAAAAACATGTAATAATAATAATTGTAAAGAACGTGCGAGTGACTATAGGATCAGCTAGTGCAAACTGTGTGTGAGAGCGATCTGTGCAGATGTTAATCGCGGGCTTTACAAAACAGCAAAGAGATGAGCTCGCCTCCTCCCTTACATTCCCACCCAGGTGGGAGCGTAATAGGAAGCGGACTCATCCCCCTGGCCGTTTTAAAAATAAGATTAAATGGCAATAAATGTAGATAAAGTTTACAAAACAGTCTTACTTATAATCAACAAAGAACAAAGAGGTTATTTAACTCCAGACGAGTTTAATAAAATTGCAACTCAAGTTCAACTAGAAATATTTGAAAGCTATTTTGAAACGTTAAATCAACAAATGAGATTACCACAAAACGAAAGTGAGTATGGTGATAGATATAAAACGGTTCAAGAAAAACTAGATATTTTTAAAGTACTAGGCAGCGCTACTTATGTTGCTAGTAATCCCAACTATTTCAACACTCCCAACTCTGGAGTAGCAAGCGGTACGCAGACTTTTGCGACAGTTAATAATCAAACCGCTTATACATTAACAACAATAACACAAGCTCAAGTAGAAGATAGTAATGTTATAGTAACGCTAAATGGTGTTGCTTATACTAATTATAATATAACTGGTGGTACTTTTAATCTTACTGCTGGATCTATTGCAGCTGGATCTACGTTATTAATAACTTTATATCCACAAGATTTTTATAAATTAGGAACTGTATTATACAAAGATGATAAAGAAGTTCAATGTGTAGAAAGAAATGAGCTAGCTCAAATGAATATGTCTACTATTACAAAACCTTCTGAGTATTTTCCAGTATATGTATATGAAGATAAAAAAATTATAATATATCCTCAAACAATAAACTCTAATGTATCAGTAACTTATGTTAGAAAACCATCAGATGTAATGTGGAATTTTACAAGTACTACTGGTTATTATGTTTGGGATCCAACAACTTCTGTTGATTTTGAATTAGATGTATCAGAGCAAAGCACAGTTATTTTAGAGGTTTTAAAATATGCTGGTGTAACTATTAAAGATCCTGCTATAGTTCAAGCAGCAGCTCAAGAATTAGCAGCTAATGAAATAAACGAAAAACAATAATAAAAAATGGCTAGTATAATAAAACCACCGAATAACGGTTTAATAACAGAAACAGCGCAACAATATTATGCAGGTTCACAAAACTTTAGAGGCGATGGTAACACCACTAAGTTTACAACTACATTTGACACTGATTTATATTATGGTTCATGGAATCCTACAACTGCAGAATATGCTTTAAATAATTTTAAAATATATACTAGTTTATTAGGCACACCAGGAACATGGTCTGAATTTACAACACAATATGCTGTCTCAGGTAATACAATTGAGTTTACTCAAGGTGCTCCAGCAAACAATTTATTTATAGTCGTTCAATTAAAATCATTAAGCGGTGGTAAATATGGAGATACAGATCAAGAAAAAGCTTTTGGTGAAGTAGTTGAAGATAACTATGGTAGTTATCAATATATAAAACTAAATGATATTGTAAATAATTTTTTAGTAGGATATGTTGGAAAAGACAAATTAATACCTAACGTAAAAAGAACTGATGTAATATTTCATGCTAAAAGAGCAATGCAAGAATTTAGTTATGACACATTAAAAAGTATAAAGTCAGCTGAATTAACTATACCTGCTAACTTAACATTAATACTTCCTCAAGATTATGTTAACTATGTTAGATGTTCATGGATAGATCAATTAGGTGTTAAACATATTATATATCCTACAAACAACATAACTATTAGTCCTTATTATACCCAACTTCAAGACGACGATGGTATTCCTACTCAAGATAATTTTGGAAATGATACAGAGGGTACATCAATAGTTCAAGAAAGATGGCATAAAGCAAATACTACTTTAATAAACAGTAATTTAACTGAAGCTGAAATAAATAACTCTATTGATCCAGATTTTTATGGATATGGTTATGGTTGGGGCTTAGGTACTGGTTATGGTTATGGTGAAAGATATGGATTAGAACCATCTGCTTCTCAAATGAACGGTTGGTTTAATATAAATGAAAGAGAAAACAAACTTTCTTTTTCTAGTAATTTAGCTGGTAATTTAATGGTTTTTGAATATGTGTCAGATGGTTTAGCATATGATCTTGATAGTAAAGTGCCTAAATTAGCAGAAGACGCTATGTATGCTTATATAATATATTCTATAATTTCTACAAGAATTAATCAACCAGAGTATGTTGTAATGAGACTTAAAAAAGAAAAAGCAGCTAAGCTAAGAAACGCGAAAATTAGATTGTCTAATATTAAACTAGATGAAATAGTACAAGTTATGCGTAACAAATCTAAATGGATTAAAAATTAATAATGGCAGAAAATAAAAACAGCTTCATCAAGTCTAAAATGAATAAAGACTTAGATGACAGACTAGTACCAAATAATGAATACAGAGACGCAAAAAATATTGCGGTCTCTAGATCTGAAGACCAAGATGTTGGCGCGCTAGAAGCTGTTTTAGGTAATGAAATTATAATAAACAGTGCTGCAAATCAACAATGTATAGGAACTTATGTTGATGATGCTAGTGGTTATGTTTATTTCTTTTTAACAGATTATACAGGTAGTACTTTAGCGCCTTCTACAGCTAATTGTTCTATAAACAGATGGCAACCAAGTTCTAATACTACTGTTGCAACTGTTTTAGCAAGTGGTTCATATTTAAATTTTTCTACAGCTAATACAATGCATGGTATAAACCTGTTAGAGTCTTTATTGTTTTTTACAGATAATAGAAATCAACCTAGGGTTATAAATGTAGTTACAGCTACTCAAAACCCTAATTATTATAATAGTGAAGAAAGCGTAAGTGTTGCTAAGTTTTCTCCTTATATTGCTCCTGCTTTAATAGATTTAAGAAGCGTTAGCGCTTTAAAACCTAGTACAATGTCTGATGCTGAAAACCTACCTAGTATTACTATAGGTTCTACTATTTGGGCTACTGATAATTTAGATGTAAGTAGATATAGAAATGGCGATTTAATACCACAAGCTGAATCTTTTGCTGATTGGACTAATTTTGATACTCTTAACACGGGTTGTTGGTGTTATTATGAAAATCAATTATCTAATGGCGTTATATATCAAAAGCTTTATAATAGACATGCTGTAACTGATACAAGGAATCTAGCTCCATACGGTTATAGATTAGCTACAGAAGCTGATTACAATAATCTTATAACTGAAACACAAACAACAGCACCAGCAAGTTTAAAATCTACAGATTTTTGGACCAATACATCTGCTGCTACAAACAATTCATCAGGATGGGATGGTACTCCTTCTGGTGAAAGATCAGCAACTGCTAACAATAATGACTTTAATAATTTAAACACCCAAGGAAAATGGTGGGTATCTGATGTTAATAAATATTTTTATTTACAAGACAATACTAACGCACCAACTGTAGTTTCAAACACAGGTACTAAACAAGGATATGCTGTAAGAGTTGTGCAAGAAGCTGGTTTTAAAGGTTGGCAAGGTGATCCAGAATTATTACGTGATAAATTTATAAGGTTTAGTTATAGGTTTAGATTTGATGACGGTGAATATTCTATTATAGCTCCATTTACACAAGAGTGTTTTATACCTCAACATGAAGGTGAGTTTTTAAATGAAGATGAAGACGATACAATGAGATCTACTATTGTAAAGTTTATGCAAAACAATATTAACAACATAATATTAAACATAGAGTTGCCTTCATTAAATATAATAGATGATTATAAAATAAACGAAATAGATATTATATATAAAGAGTCTGATGCATTAGCTTATAAAATTCTTCAAAGCATTGAAGTAAATCCACAATTTATAACTAATCTAAATAATACTAATATATATCAATACACATATCAATCAACAGTACCTTTTAAAACTTTACCTACAGACGAAACAACAAGAGTTTATGATAAAGTTCCTGTAAAAGCTTTAGCTCAAGCTATAGCTGGTAATAGAGTTATGTATGCTAACTTTACACAAGGATATAACGCTCCGTTAGGTTTAAACTATGCAGTTGGTTTAAGTGATAGAGTTGCTCAAATAGCAGAAGAATATCCTCAACATTCAGTAAAACAAAACAGAAATTATCAAGTAGGTATAATTTTAGCAGACAAATGGGGTAGACAAACTGATGTAATATTATCTTCAAAAGATAACGTGTTAGTCGCAGGTGGTGAACCAACTGAAGGATCAAATTATTTTACAACTTATAGACCTGTTGAAAACGCATCACAAGTTCAAGGTTGGACAGGAGAAAATTTAAATATAAGATTTGACTCTATTATAAATATTAATGGTGACACTAGTGGCTTATATGCGCAACCTAGTTTATATACTGTAGAAGGACCAATGTCTAGTCCTTTTCCAGCTTTCTTTAATTGGAGTACACAGGAGCTTAATACAGTAGCTAATCAAGCTGCTTACACGTTTCTTAATTTATCATATCAAGATTTAAATGCTACTACTTTATTTACTTTATGGTTGAATGAAGGGAAAGGCTGGGTAGAAGTTGCTTCTAATACATATGCTGTTACTGATAGTGGTAATGATGAAATAGTTGTTACATTTAGTTCTGGTGCACCTGCTGCTTCTAATTATAAATTAAGAGGAAGAGTATTATATAATTCTCAATATAGATACCAAATAGAAAACTTTGGACTTACTGTTACAGCTACTACTGAATTGTTTGGTGCTGGTAAATACTTAAGAGGTAAATATCAAGACTATGTTGAAGTTGAATCATTTAATCAACAAGGCTCAGCTGATAGATATTTATTTTTTACAAATGAAGAAATAGATAATGCATATATGTTCCAAGGCGACACTGATCCTAGTAGTAATCCTAGCACTAGAACAGAACCTAAAACTTTTCTTACTGTAAACAATTATACATTTGATATAAATGTAAATGGTTTTTATTCATATAGAGTAGTAGTAAAACAACAACAACAAGAGTTTTACAACGTATATTTACCTGGAATAGTTAGTGGTTATCCAATACAAGGTAATACAACAGAAATAGGTAGTACTGCTTTTGTAACACTAATACATGACAATATAAATAAAGTACCTAGACAATTAAAAGAAATAAGTAATCAAGATGTTCAGTTTAATAGTGAATTAACTTGGTTTGGTAGAGTAACTAATAATTCTGTATTAGCTGCTGGTAATAATCAACAATACGGTCCTAATACAACACCTGATTCAGTTGAATTAATAGGTGCTATTAAAGATGTTTTTCCTGGTCTTGCATTTGCAGCTGCACCTAATACTCCTGGTGAAATAAATGAGAATGCTATATTTGATGTAGAATCAAAACCTTTTATAGCTAAAGTAAATGTACAAAAAGCTATTGGAGTACAACAAGCTACTTTTAATACTCAAGCTGCTGGCGCGGAATATCCAGACTCAATGTCTTTGTCGGTTTATGAAACTTCACCTACTGTTTCTAATTTAGATTTATTTTATGAAACATCAACCAGTGGTTTAATATCAGACATTAATACAGCTATTGTAAGTTCTGGTACCGCAATAATTGGCTTAAGTACTTTTACATGGTTGCATAACGAAGGTGATTGTGCAGGGGCTGATTTAACAACTCCGTTTTTTGCATTAACTCCTCAGGGTAATGATGTTACGAGTACAGCTATTTTATCATCTGTTTATTCTTTTGATTTAAGTGATCAAATAGATACTAGTGTTAATAGAAACAGTGAGTTTCAAATTGTAGCTGCTGGTGGAGGATCTTGGAAAATACAATTAGTAGAACCTCATGCTGCTTTATTAAACTTTGAATTTTTAGAAAAATATCAATTTAATATACAATTTACACAAGCAGATGGAACTGTTTCAAATCAAACATTTGTAAGAACTTTATTAAATGATTTACCAGTTATAGATTTAGTTGCTAATCCTCAACCAGGCCCAACTCAATCAACAATATTAAAAGCTACAGGTAATGCGTTTAATGGTATAGGTTTAGTAAAAGGATTTAATGGTAGTTGTAACACATGTGATAGAACAAGAGATCTGCAGTGGACTATACAATCTGCAAGGTGGCAAAATGGTTCAGGAGTATGGTATAGTTATATAACAGGAACTAATACAACAGCTCCTACATCTTCTACTGACATAGCAACTTATTATTTTATAAAAGCTCAAGGTCAAGAAAACCAAACAACTTGTACTGGTAATAGTCCAGAAAATTTTTATGGTATATGGTTAGAAAGAAAAACAAATGTAAGTGGACAACCAGGAACTTTACAAGGTGATTTCTTTGCACCTAATCTGCATGAGATTACCATTCAGCTTACTGATCAAAATGGAACAGGAGCTTCAAGTATATTAGCTATACAATTTACACCTACAGCTACAACTTATAGTAATGTTGTTGCAAGTTCTTATACTGCCTCTACAGTTCCTTCAAGTCCGTTTTATATAAACCCTGCTAATCACTGGCAAACTCCACCGACAGGTACTGGTATGGCGGCTACATGCCCAACAGCTACTTCAACACCCGTTCTTCCAACATG
>LSRR01000451.1_pt1 | contig 40918 bp, 42 predicted proteins | sample 1162981 | NCBI WGS metagenome assembly LSRR01 (sample SAMN03256433, study PRJNA305521) | marine metagenome | biome: Estuarine; feature: Estuary; material: Brackish water; isolation source: iron chloride precipitation of viral particles from surface water samples | place: USA: Chesapeake Bay ... | reverse complement strand
ATCAGCGAGAATGCCTACAACAATGAAGGCCACGGTCAAACACACACGGACGGAACTGTTTGTTACGACGGAGAATGTGGAACTCTATCTTCCGATAATCTAGAATTTAGAGACGGAGAGATTGTAGAGATACCTTGTGGATACGAGTTACCATTTATACATACAACAGCAAGTGGCGACCAATGGTATTATACCGACCCTAACTAATTAACCAATCGCATACGGCACGTAGAGAATATTGCCGTATGCAACTACCACTCGTGTAACAATAGACCTTAATTTTTAGGGTTCTTTGCAACACAAAAGGTTATTAAATAAACAGATATGAAACTAACAAGAAAGTGTAAAGAAGATTTTGAGAAGTGGTTTATAGAAAACCCTGAATTTTGGAAATCACGTAGAGTTCAAGCTGATTTAATAGATTGGTTTAACGATTTAGATGAATCAATGCAATATGGAGTATATGTAGATTTCTTTGATAGTATTGGGATTTACATTTCTGATATGGTTGATTGTTATCATTCATCAAGAAATAAACCACAATTTTCAACAAGTGGTTTTTCAATGTGCGTCGAGGGAAATGGATTTTGTAAAGATATTGATGATTTGAATACACGCCAAGAAGCAAGAGAACAAGCAATACTAAAAGCTAACGAGATTTATAACTTATAAATAAACAGATATGAAAGAACCAAAAGAAAAAGCAAAAGAGTTAGTGGATAAATATAATGAAATTATTTACCCAATAATAAACATAACCAAATCAAAACAATGTGCCTTGATATGTGTTGATGAGATAATGAAAGTTAATAGGGATGATTTTAATATTCCTTTTGAATATCAGGATTATTGTAGGTCAGTAAAACAAGAGATAGAACTGCTTAAATAAACAGATATGAAAGAAGCAAAAGAAAAAGCAATAGAATTATTTAATAAATACTTAAAATTCTGTAATGAATTATCTTATGATAAAAACAAGACTTTAGCAATATTAATGGCTATAACTTGTGTAAATGAAATAATTGAAGGTTTAGAGTTTCATACTTGGCAAAATAAAAAGATAATAGATTTTTATAAAGAAGTAAAACAAGAAATCGTAAAACTTAAATAAACAGATATGATACTAGAAGCAACTATACTTATATTATTCAGCATTTTTATGTGTTGGATTTTTCTTGAAGATTAAATAAACAATTAAATTAAATATTATGGCTAAAACTAAGCAAAATTATGACAGAGACTTTTCAATAGGTAAATTAGAGGGTCTAAAAATTGTATTAGGTGTAGAAGATGATTATGATGACATTGATGACACACTAAACTTATCAGAAGCGTATGTAACCGACCTATTCGGAAAGATTCATATGGTTACGGATAAAAAGGTAGAAACAGTACGATTATCTATGGAGTATTGGAGAGGTAGACAAGACACTTCTCAAGGTAAAAAATTCTACAATAATATGAAACACCTTTATCAACAACTATTATTGTTCAGAGAGTCAAGTAAAGCTACAATTTAATGCACATAATGAAAAAGGGTTAATAGTAATGGAGAGCAAACCAGTAACCCCGAAGACACAGATACCAAGAGTACTCACTTGGTATGCTAACTGTTAGGCTCTCTTGTGTGTTAAAAACTTGCATATGTCAAAAGTATTTTGTATATTTGAAAAACACTATCAGACAATGCAAGACACATATAAAAAGATATTTGAAATTGCTAGTAACGAGCAGTTCACCCAAATGCAAAGCTTCCACAACGAAGACGCAATCTTATATAGGGGATTTAAAATCGGCCTAACACAAAGTGGAGAATATACTTGGGAAGACACTAGATACAGCAATTACTATGAACCGGTAGACCCAAAGATAACAGAACAAGTCTTGCTAAAAGGGTTTACCAAAACACTTAATGAAGTTATGCATCATAACGACCAAGAAAAAGTGTTGAGTATTAAGCGAGAAGTTGAGAAGATAGACGCAGAGATAAAAGCGTGGTCTAGAAAATCAACAGAGCTATGGAATAATTATAACAAGGACACTAAAACAACAGAGGCAAATGAAATAGACAAAGGCAAAAAGGAGACACGATTATCGACTTTGAGGGATAGGTATGAACGAGACAAGAGATTGTTTCAGAAGAAGAGAAGAGTATTGGTCGAGGAAAAAGAAGAGGTACGTAAAGACTTAGTTTTCTACGAGGCTCGAATCAAAATGTATAATTATTAAAATTTAATCAAATGGCATTAAACACAAGAGGAACAAGTAGTTCAAACAAAACTTATTTAAACATTTATCAAGGTAACATTGTATTAGAGTATGACACACAAGAATCTTTGGTAAGTAAACTAGACTCATTGGGTCTAAGTTATGCAGAAGACATAAGCGAAACAAATCGTATTGGTTATATCTGCGAAAGAAAAAGAACAAAAGGTAAAAATGAAGGCAAGTCTGTTTTCTATTATATCTTAAATGATGTTAGTGGAACTCTTACCAACATCAAGACAACAACAAATGACTTCGGAGAATTTGTAGAATTAGAGTTTACAGATATAGACGAAACTTATAGCGTTTCTTTAGGGGATGTTTATTCACGTATTTGCAAAGACTTTATTCGTAGGGCAGGCAACATAGACTTATCAAAAGAATTGGTATTTGGAGTGTGGAATATCACAGCCGAGGAGGCAGACAACGGTAAATCTAAAAGTGGCGTTAAGATGTACCAAGATGGTAACAAATTAGATTACTTTATTGGATATGATGAAATGCCTGAGCCAACTACTAAAAAGAAAGGTAGCAAAACAATATGGAACTTCGACGACCAGGAGGAGTACTTATATAATGCTCTTATGGAATTTAAGAGTGAGAACTTCTTAGACGAAGAGGTGTCAGAAAAACTTCCCGCAAAAGAAGAGGAAGCACCGGCAACTAAAAAGGCTTCGCGTAAGCCAAGAGCATCTACTGTTGCTACGGACGATTTGCCGTTCTAAAGATGATAAAAGTAGGGAAATTATGGGGAGACGCGAAGTTCGCTTCGCTCTCTCCTAACTCTAAACTACTTTATTGTTATTTAATATCACAGCCTAGTATAACTACATTGGGCGTTTTAGACTTATATATTTCACGAGCAAACCTTGACTTAAAGTTAAACGTTCCGGATTGGATAGAGGAGCTGAGGGATAAAGGTTTTATAGATTACTATTACTCAGATGAATATGATGATGATACAGCAGTTGTATTGTTGTTTGGTCACTATCAGAGTCTGACAAGAAGCAAAGCAAATATGCGTAAAGGTATAGACGAAGGTAAATCTAGCAAAAGCAAAACCCGAGAGATGTTATTAAAGGTCTTCACTAAAGGTGACTTTATTATTAATGACGGCTTTGAGCCACCAACTCCTAGAGAAGTAATGGAATATGGATTAAGCCTAGGATACGATGTTAATGGTAAAGCTTTTGTAGATTACTATGCAGACAATGATTGGTATGATAAGAATAACAAAAAGGTTAGAGCTTGGAAATCAAAAGTATCTAAAGTATGGTGCAGAGAAGAGAATAAACTCCAAACTGCAGAAGGAGCGCCAAAGGGATTTGAATATTTCTTTGTAGACTTAGAGGAGGGAGTAAGAATATTTCCGGAATCTTGGAAGAATGGTTTACCATCACACAGCAATTTTATATACGCAGAACATTTAACAAACAAATTCAATGAGCAGAGAGATAGCTAGAAAGTACAAAGAGTCAGGGTTAAATCCCGTGCCACTAAAACAAGGTGGAAAGATACCAATCAGAAACGATTGGGGTTCTCCTATCAACAGCGACATTGATAAATATGAGTTTGAAGAAATTGGCATATGTACCGGAGCTGTATCAGGTGGACTAGAGGGAATTGACTTCGACTTAAAGTATGCAGATAATCCTAAAGAATTATGGGATGATTGGAGACTAAGAGTTCCTAGAGATATACTTGAGAAACTTGTAGTATGTAAGACTATTAATAATGGTTACCACGTACTATACAGAACTAATGTTACAGAGGGTAACAAAAAACTAGCAAAGAACGAGCGTAAGGAAGTTCTTATTGAGACTAGAGGAGAAGGTGGATATCTTAAATGCTATCCATCAGAAGGCTATGAAGTTGTTTATGGAGACCTTACAGAGATAAACACCATAAGCGATACAGAGAGGGCTATTTTAATGAGTACCTCACTATTGTTTGACAAGAGTATTAGCAAGACTAAGAAGTTTTATTCAGATGATAAGGAATATAAAGACCCATTTCCTAAATATAACCAAGACCCCGACAAAGGGATTGACTTATTACTAAAACACGGTTGGACTATCGAGAGAGAGTCTGATTTGTGGGTAGAGTTAACGCGCCCTGGTAAAACAGAAGGAGTTTCGGCAGGCTATAATTTAGAGGGATGTTTCTTATTTGTATTCACAACCTCAACTGAATTTGAAACTGAGCAACCTTATTCTAACTCAGCTATCTTCTGTATGCTAGAAACAGAGGGGGATTACAGAGTGGGATATGGTAAGTTAGCAGATATGGGATACGGTGATAAAAGAGGAAAGTCAAAAACTTCGCAGGAAAGTGAAGACGATGATGATGACTTAGATAGCCTATCTTTTCTATCTAAAGACGGAGAGGATGAAGAGAGATTGCTACAAGCTATTGACGGAACAATACCATTAGGTTTGAGTTATGGTTGGAAGACACTAGATGAATACGTGTTATTCAAAGAGAACAGTCTAAACTTTATACTTGCATTTGAGGGTGTTGGTAAAACTTATGTTGAACTCCATAAACTTATGGCATTATCCGTACTGTACGGAAAAAGATTTGCCGTAGCTTGTGGAGAGAATGAAGTGTCGTCAATAAAAAGAATCTTGATTGAGTCTATATCAGGTAAAGAGATAGCTTACTTCAAAGGTAATATGAATGAGTTCAAGAAATACAAAGAGTTTGTAAACACTCACTTCTTTATCTTTAAGAATGATTATCACTACTCAATAGAAGATGTACTCAAACGTGGCGAAGTATTGAATGAGAAGTTTGGGATAGATGGTTTATTTATAGACCCCTTCTCTTACTTCAAAAGGCCATTAACAAATGTTTATTCTTACAACGACGATTTATTGTCTAAACTTAATATCTATAGCAAACAAGTGTGTGCTGTGTTTATGTCTGTTCACCCAACAACGGACGCCACGAGAGCGCCGAGAGATTCAGAGGGATATTTGAAACCACCCACACAATATGATGCTATTGGAGGTAACATATTTGCTAATAGATGTGACCATTTTCTTGTGTATCATAGGATACGTAATCATAAGATTCCTCAGATGCGTAGGATTATGGAAATAAGACAATATAAAGTTAAAGATGAACAAACGGGAGGTAGCGTTACACCAATAAACGAAAGTGTAACACTAACTTTAAAAGAGGTAGATGGGTTCACTGGTTACTTTGACAAAGCCGGAGACAACCCAATGTATAACGCATTTAAGAAGAGTCAAGGTAAAAGTATTCCTAAGATGCAACCTACACCGGATATATTTTAATATGGCATTCTATGAGAAATTTAAAATAAGAAGATTAGACAAAAACGGGAGAGCGAGCTACCGTGTCAAATGCATAGACCTATATGAAATAGAGTCTTGGGAAGGCATTGATGAAAAGTTCACAGAAATATTCACCAAGGGTGGAGATTCTTTTGTAGCAAAAGTAAACGCAGAAGAACTAAGGATAATGTGTATGGCTCAAAATGATGAGTACGGAAGATTGTTCACATTCTACCCAAATTAAATTTAAAATTATGAGAAAATACTTTTGGCAATTTTGGAAAGGCGGCTCTAAAGTAGAGTCTAAAGCGGTTAAGTTATCACAACTTCAAATAATAATGGTTCACTTAATTAGAAATGGTAGTATTACTAGTTGGCAAGCAATTACAGAATACAACATCACAAGATTAAGTGCTATCATATATAGATTAAAGAATGAACAAGGGCTAGAAATAGATTCAACTCTTGTTAATACGACTACCAGATCTGGTAGACCGGTAAGATACACAATATACACTTTAGACACAAAGTAATGGGAGGAGCTAAGAAAACATACGAGGAAGAGGTTAATAGAGCAAAGAACCTAAAAGAGATGCAAGTTATAGACTATGAATACGTAATGGCTAGCGAAAAAGAAAGGGAAGCAGAGAAGCGTATGGATATTATTGCTCAGAATGGGAATGATGGACTTCATTACGAAGAAGAGTTTCATATCAAAAATCACTATCAGGTAAGCGAAAAGTGGTCTTTATTAGCTAACCCAAATTTACTCAAAGGTAACAAGGAGGACAAAGGAGAAGGATTAAGGTATAATTCCGATAAACCTAGATACGATTTGTTACACCCAGTTGCACAAGCAGGGATTGTTTCTGTATTAACAGCAGGAGCAAACAAGTATGCACCACGTAATTGGGAGAGAGGTATGAATTGGTCAACAGTTTTAGCTTCTTTAAAGAGACATATAGCAGCCATCGAATTGGGCGAAGATTATGACCAAGAAACCGGATTGTTACACATCGACCACGTTCAATGCAACGCTCATTTCTTGTCAGCCTATTACAAAATATTTCCACAAGGAGATGATAGACGACACAAGTACTTAGAGTTGCCTAAAGTTGGATTAGATATAGATGAGGTATTGGCCGACTTTGTTGGCGGACTTATGAAGAGATTTCCAAATACAGTTGAGAGAGCAGTATATTGGAATGACTACAAGCTACAAGAGAACTTTAAAGAAGTAATTGATGATGAATCATTTTGGTTAGGATTAGACGCGAAAATGGATAGCCTACCATTTGAACCACATTGTTATATAACATCTAGGCCTTGTAGTACAGAGATAACTGAGAAATGGTTAGCCTCAAAAGGTTTTCCAAAAGCTCCGGTCTATACAGTAGGGTTAGATAACTCTAAGATTGACGTAGCTAGAAAAGCAGGGATAGATGTATTTGTAGATGATGCCTATCATAATTTCATAGAGCTTAATAAAGCAGGGATTTTATGTTACCTATTTAATGCGCCACACAACGAGAGATATGATGTTGGGCATAAGAGGATAAAAGATTTAAAAGACCTAATGTAATGGACAGAGACGAAATAGAGTGGGCAATAGAAGATGTTCTTTATGAGAGGGATATTGCTATTGCCCAAGTCGTCGAATTAACTAAAGCACTTAATATATTAAAAGAACAATTAAATGAGCAATAAAATGTGGATACTATTATTGGTAATAAACCTTCTGACAACTTCTTGTCAAGATGCTGAGACACAAATAGATTTTGGATTACCAAACGCAACAGCAGAGTCATACCAATGGTCAGAGCAAGAGATTAATATGGTATACGAAATTAATCAATATAGACATTCACTTAATAAAAGCTTGTTAGAGATGCACGAATCATCTAAGGTTTTATCTTGGCAAAGGGTTGAGTTTTGGATACTCAACGACAATGGTTCTACTAAAGACCTACACATATATTGGGCAGGAATAAGTAAGCAGCATGAAGAACAAAAAATACTGATTGGTGCTACTGAGCTTGCCTCATATGGTATGTATGATATCTTAGGGGCTTTCAAAAAAAGTGATTCGCACAACAAAGCATTGCTAGGGAATTATAAATACATAGGTATAACAATAAAAAGGGATAGCGAAAACAAACAGTACTGCTGTATTGTGCTAGGCCTATAAACATTAAACAAATATAATATGAAAACATACGTAGTAGATATTGAAACAGACGGGCTTATCTCTAGCAAGATACACGTTATGTCTGCCGGATACCAAGATGATAACGGGGAGTGGAAAATAATTTCGACAGACGACTATGACAAGATGAAGGCTATAATGGGTAATGAAGAGGTCACTATCATCGGACATAACTTTATAGCATTTGACGCTGTTGAGATTGAAAGGGTACTAGGTATAGAGGTTAAAGCAAAAATAATTGACACATTAGCCCTTGCTTGGTACATTTATCCTGAGAGGATTGGGTCTTATGGTCTAGCCGCGTTTGGCGAAGACTATGGAATACCTAAACCAAAGATTGATGATTGGGAGGGGTTAACGTACGACCAATATGCTCACAGATGTGAGGAAGATGTTAAGATTAACATTAAAGTTTGGGAGGACATAAATCAAAAGTTACTCGGCCTATATGATAACGAGAGAGACTTAGATAGGTTTATGAAATACCTTATGTTCAAAATGGAATGTGTTGCAAAGCAACGAAAGATTCAATGTAAGGTTGATGTAGACAAAGTTAAAGAGAACATTGATATACTTGAATCACTTAAAGAACCTAAGATAGATAGGTTAGTACAAGCTATGCCATTAGGTAGGGTTATAAAATCAAAACCTAAGACAATGTTTAAGCAAGATGGCTCACCCTCTATCAGAGCTGAAAAATGGTATGCATACCTAAGAGAGAACAACCTACCATTAGATACTGAGGAGATAAGAGATGACGCTAATCCTGCTTCAAACAAGCAGTTAAAAGATTGGTTAGAGTCTTTAGGTTGGAAGCCTCGGATATTTAAAGAGGGAGCTAACGGAAATGTTGCTCAAGTAAGGGATGATAATAGAGAGCTTTGCGAAAGTGTATTAAAGTTAGTTGATGTTGAGCCTGCAATAGCAGACCTAGACGGACTATCGGTTATCAACCATAGATTAGGTGTACTAAACTCCTTTCTAGATACGGTAGATGATAAAGGTTATACAGTAGCCTCAATGAGTGGCTTTACAAACACGCTAAGGTTACGACATTCTAGGCCAATAGCCAATCTCCCTGGAGTTACGCGTCAGATAAAAGATGCAATGGATGAGGGTATGAGTAAGATAGAAGCTATCTCACATAATCTTAGAGATGGTCAAATCATACGAGAATGTATAGTAGCACCCGAGGGTTACAAATTATGTGGTAGCGACGTTACATCTTTAGAGGATAATACCAAGAGACATTATATGTGGGATTATGACCCTGAGTATGTGACAGACCAAATGGTTGAGGGATTTGACCCACATTTAGACCTAGCTATTAAGGCAGGGGCAATCAAAGAAGAAGACGTACCTCAGCTAAAGGCAGAAGGCAAGCTGAAACCCATTAGAGATATCTATAAGATGGCAAACTACTCTTGTATATATGGTGTAGGCGCGGCGAAGTTGGCCGACTCTACCGGACTTAGTGTAAATGAGGCTAGGGAAGTCATAGCTAAGTATTGGGATAGAAATTGGTCAATAAAACAATTACCAAATGATATGATTGTCAAGACAGTTGGTCAACAACAATGGTTGTTAAACCCACTTAATAAGTTTTGGTATTCGATTAGAGCAGAGAAGGATATCTTTTCAACACTTAATCAGGGTACGGGAGCATATGTGTTCGACTGTTGGGTTAAGATTGCTATGGCAGAGGGTATCACACCATTCTTGCAATACCACGACGAGATAGTTTCTTTATGTCCTATTGGGCAAGAAGAAAGATTTAAAGAAGTACTAGAGGATAGTATGTATAAAGTAAATGAATTATTAAAACTAAATATAGAAATAACAGTAGACGTTCAGTTTGGACATACCTACGCAGATGTACATTAAACTAAATAATTATGACAAAAATTAGAAACGTAGTGAGTTTATTTGACGGCATTAGTTGTGGTCAATTAGCATTAGAAAAGGCAGGCATTGAATTCGATGAATACTTTGCTAGCGAGATAGACAGTTATGCTATAAATGTAGCATTAAATAATTTTCCTGATACAATTCATCTAGGGAATGTTGAAGACTTAGAGGGTAGATTTTTCTCTAATGTAGATTTATTAATTGGTGGTAGCCCTTGTCAGAGCTTCTCTAGATCTGGAGATGGCAGTGGATTTGATGGCAGTAGTAAATTGTTCTTTGAGTACGTAAGATTGCTTAAAGAAATTAAACCAAAATATTTCTTACTTGAGAACGTAGTTATGCGTAAAGAATGGCAAGATGTTATTACTGAATATATGGGAGTAGAACCAATAGCTATTAACAGCTCCCTACTATCAGCGCAAAACCGTCCAAGATTATATTGGACTAATATACCTAACATAGAGCAACCGGAGGAGAAAGGTTTAACACTATCAGACATTCTCGAGGACGAAGTGGACGATAAGTATTATCTATCCGATAAAGCTATTGATTATATGTCAAGGCTTCGTAATGGCAAACCTAGGTGGGAGTATCATAAGAATCCCGTTGACGGAAAATCCGCGTGCTTAACAGCTAATATGTATAAGGGAGTTCCTTATGGTGTAGTTAAGTTAGATAAGTGTGACCAAGTTGCCACACTAGAAATGAAAGCAAGCGAGTCTATAAGGAGAGTTTATGGAAGAAACGGCAAAGCTCCTTGTTTGACCACTATGGGTGGAGGACACAGAGAACCAAAAGTATTTGACTCAGGCAGAATGATTGCTAGAAAGCTTACTCCATTAGAGTGTGAGAGATTGCAAACATTACCTGATAATTATACTCAAGGTGTTAGTAATACCCAACGTTACAAGATGATTGGTAATGGTTGGACAGCAGATGTAATTGCACACATATTCAAAAACATAAAATAAATACGAATTTTCTTGCAAATGTAGATAATTTTCACTATGTTTGCAGGGCAAAACAATAATGAATGGAAGAAATTTTACTGAATTTAATTTGTCAAGAGTACGATATTCCTCAAGATAGACTATTTTCTATCTCAAGTGAGGACTCAGTAGTCGAGCCTTTAGCAATGATGACTTACATACTTAATGTTAGATATAATTGGAAAGTGGCTTCTATACACCTCTTCTACAAAAGTAAAAGTTACCCAAAGAAAAGAGCTAATCTATATAACCTATTAAAAAGAGCTAGCGATAATATACAATATTATTCATATGCTAGAAACACTTACGACAGTATTGTCCACGGTGTAGATTTGGCAAAATCGAGAGGAACTATCGTGGAAGAAGAAGCCTACTTACATAGTATCCGAGGCAGGATAGTAGCTAAGTTGTATGCACTAAAAAGAGAGACAAACTTAGATAAAGTAGAATTTCTTCTTGACAAAACTCTACAAGCAGAGTTTATAACAGAAGGACAATATGAGAAGAACTAAAAAGAAACAGACAAATGCCAAAAAGTATTTGTATGATGGTATAGAGTTTAAATCGGGGTTAGAGCTGTATATGTACAGAAGCCTAAAAAAAGAAAAGATACCATTCGAATACGAAGGCAGAAAGTTTGTTATTATAAAAGGTTTTAAATATGAAGGGGAGTCTTGGGAGAGATATATGAATGGTAAGGGAGAGTTTAAAGATAGAGGAAGTAAATCTTTCTCTGATATGGTTTACACACCTGACTTCCTACCTCCGGCCGGACAACCTCTAAAGTGGGTTATCGAAACAAAGGGTAGGTCAATGCCTGATTTCTCTCGAACGTGGAAGCTATTTAAAAAGCTTTTATCAGAGTCTAATGATGTAGATTATCCGGTTCTGTTTATGCCACGAAAGCAAGCAGACTGCGATGAAGTAATAAAAATGATTAAACAACTTTAATATGGATGAATTTAAACTGATAATGAGGAAAGCCCTTATTAGGAATTATTACAAGGAGATTATAGGTAAGCCCAGATCTGGTCAGAACAAGGAATACTTTGAACTCTTAAAACTAAATCAAATACTTAAATAAAATGGCGCTAAGAGAACCTTTAACAAGTAGGAGAATCAAAGTCATCAACTCTCAGACCTCTGAGTTACACGATGAGGTTGCATCTTTGAACGAAGCCCTTGTTGATAAGAATAAGGAAGAGTCAGTCGAGCTGATAGACAGTATAAGGACTAGACTAAATATTTTAAAAGACCAAATTGTAAATGGAGACATCATTTAAGACACTAACGTTAGAGGACAAAAACTATATAACAAAGGCCTACGCAGATGCAAAGGAAAATGATATACTTATGGCAGACGTCCAAAGACGATTAGCAACTAGATATGGGGTCACAAGGAGAACAATTAGGAATTGGGCTAAGTCATTAGGACTTAATCTAAATATTGAGAGTATAACTAATCCTTTCAAAGTTTTAGTGTATGATATTGAAACAAGTAGAGCGCCTGCAATGGTATTCCAAACGGGCAAAGCTTATATCAATCATACTCAGTTAAGAGATGAATTTAAAATTATATCTATATCCTACAAATGGTTAGGAGAAGATAAAGTACACGCCCTGGAGTGGGATTCAAATCATTCTGATGAAAGACTTATGAGGGAGTTCCTCCCAATCTACAACCAAGCCGATATGGTTATTGGTTATAATAATGACAAGTACGATAATAAATGGATTAACACACGAGCCGCGAAATACAGACTTAAAGTTAATGTACATATAAAATCGTTTGACCTATATAAGCAAATGAAGAAGCTTATGTACTTACCGAGTTACTCTATGGCTTACGTAGCCAAATTTTTTGGGGTAACACAGAAGCTACACCACGAAGGAATAGTTATGTGGGATATGATTCAATTCGGTACAAGAGAACAGCAGAAAGAATACCTAGCTAAAATGATATTGTATAATGTAGGTGATATTATTACCACAGAGGATATCTACTTAGAAATGAGACAGTATATGGGTCACAAAACCCATTTAGGTGTTACACTTGGAAAAGATAAATATTCTTGTCCAAACTGCGGTGGTGCTAATATAGAAGAGTTTAATGGAAACTTTACAGTTACTCCTGCCGGAACAATACAAAGGCATATGGTATGTAATGATGATGGAGTTCAATTTAAAATGGCAAATACAACGTTTTTAAAAAACAAAGAATTACAATGGACAGAAATGTAACAAAAGTGTTAGGCGCAAGAATTCTTATTAAGAAGAAAGGCTTTCAGCAAAAGGTTGGTGATTTAGTTATCGAAGATGACGGACAATCATTACCAGTGGCAGAGGTTATACTTGTAGCCGAGCAAGTAAAAGATGTGGCAGTAGGAGATTTAATCCACTACACAGAATCCCGAGAGACGGGTAAATGCTCACATAACGGAGAAGAGCATTTTGTTATTCCGGTATCTAACGCAGTAGCAATATTATGAGCAAAGGAGAGTACAAGAACAGACCTTACGTAAAAGAATACGATGCGCAAGGGAATCTGATTAACCCAATCGTAGGAGCTTATTATAACAAAGATATAAACAAAGTTATGAATCGCTCACAAAGAAGACAGTTCGATAAATTATTAAAGAAATTATTAAAAAAGAAGAAATAAATGCACACACAAATTAAATTTAATTCAGAAGCTAGAGAGGCTTTACAAAGAGGTCTTAACGAAGTAGCTAACGCAGTTAAAGTTTCTATGGGAGCAGAGGGTAGAACAGTTGTTATACCAACTCCGAGTAGAGGATACATTGCAACTAAGGATGGTGTATCTATTGCAAGGGCTATTATGCCTGATGAAGAGTACGAGAAAATCGGTGCTTCATTGGTCAAGGAAGCTTGTAGCAGAACAAATGCACAAGCAGGAGACGGTACTACTACCGCAGCAGTATTAATTCAATCTATTTATAATGAGGGATTAAAACTTCTTGAAAAAGGAGTATCTCCGGTAATCTTGAAAAAGGGTATCGACAAAGCTGTTGAGGATGTTGTGGCTAGTATTAATAAAACATCTGTTAAGGTTTCTAAGAAGAACCTAGAGAATGTAGCAACCATTTCTGTTAATGGTGATAAGGAGTTAGGTAAACTAATTGCAGACGCTTTTAACAAGATTGGAGAACACGGAATTGTTATCACTCAGGTTTCTGATACAAAAGAAACAACCATTGAGGTTAAAGAAGGATTACAATTAGACAACGGTTTTATGGACTCTAAGTTCATTACAAACCCAATCAAAGGAGAATGCGTATTGGAAGAGCCTTTTGTATTATTGCACAAAGGAACTATTCAGAAGGGTGACGCAGTTGTTAAACTGTTTGACTCTTTGTGGTCACAAGGTAAGAAAAATACATTGGTAGTTATTACTGATGATATTGACCCATTCGTATTGTCTACTATTAAAGTTAATATCGAGAATGGTGCTATCGCTAATTCTGTTTGTATTGTTAAGACACCACAAATTCTTAAAATACATAGAGACTTATTAGGAGACATTGCAAACTTGTCGGGAGCTAAGATAGTATCGGCTGAGACCGGAAATAAGTTAGCGCCTTCTTCTTTAGGTAGACTACAAAAATTTGTAGCCACTAACTCTGAGTCTTTCTTAATTGGTGATGTAGGTAATTTATCATCTACTATTGCTGAACTTAAAGAGAGAATTAAGACAGAGACTAATGAGTTTGAGAAGCTAGAGTTACAAGAGAGGTTATCTCGTATCACCGGTGGTGTTGCTACCCTAATGGTCGGCGCACAGACTGATAGTGAACTAAGGGAGAAACAAGACCGTATCGAGGATGGTATTAATGCTACACGCGCCGCTTTAGAGGAAGGCATACTGCCTGGAGGTGGAGTTGCTTTAGCTCAGATAGGAGTTAGTAGTATGATGGAAGACCAAAATTGTGCTTATTGTGTAGGATATAATTTGGTTATGAAGAGTATTCAATCTCCATACTTCCAAATCTTAGAGAACGCAGGGTTTAAAGGCTCTGTTCTTCCGGATAAAGGTCACGGTGTTAACGTGTTAAACGGAGACGTAGTAGATATGATAAAGGCAGGAATTATTGACCCCGCCAAAGTGACAAGGTGTGCAGTTGAAAATGCAGGCTCTGTTGCAGGAACGTTCTTAACAACCGAGGCTGTTGTAGCCCTAAAACAATAAGCTATGGGATGTAAGTGTGGAAAACAAATTGAAATCGGGCAAAATGGGGAGGTAGTTACTATCTCCCTTTCCGACTACGAAGAGCTACTTAGCTGTAAGCAAATGGTAGACAATATATATTTTAATCTTAATTTGAAGAAAAGAAATGACGCAGAGAAAAAAGACAATAAAGACTAAGTGTGAGATAGTTGAAGGTAGTAGTAATGAATATTACAATGTTACTTTCACAACACACGACCAAGTATTAGAGGCTAAGGTAGATAAAGAAAACCTTAGATATATGATTCAAACAATAGATAACGCGATAATATAATGACAGAGATGATAACACATAAATCGAATTTTGATGCGCTTAGATTAGCAGATAATTGTACATATCCTCTGATTAATCTAAAGTGTAACACTTTTTATACAGATGACGGAATAAGATATAAGCTTACATTAGCTTCGAAGATTCCGGTTAAAGGCAGAAATGGAGAACGATATTATGTTCCTATGCTTTCTCATTTTAATGAGATAAAAGAGAAGGCTATTGCTAGGACGATAGAATATTTCCAAGCTAATTGTAGAAATGTGCAAGACTACTACATAACCACAGAAGGTAAAGATGTATTGGCCGAAGATTACGAAAAAGCAATAAACTATAAAGATACAAAAAATGAGGTTATTAAAAAAGCATAACATAGAAGACATACTCTTCTTTGATATTGAGACTGCTCACGGAGATTACAACTTTGGTGAAGAATCACCAATGTATGACGCTTGGGAGTATGACCATATGAGAGAGGTAGAGACTGTTGAAGAGCTTATAGCATTGTATATGCAGACAGCTCCTCTGTACGGAGAGTACGGAAGAATTGTTTGTATTACAGTTGGCGCTGTAAGAGACGGAAAGGTTGTATTAAAAACCTTTAAAGACGCTGATGAAAAAGTGTTGTTACAAGAGTTTGTAGAGGCTGTCACAAAGTTTGCAAACAATAAGACTGTACTATGTGGTCACAACATTTTAGATTTTGATATTCCATTTGTTGCCAAGAGGTGTATTGTAAATAGAGTTGAATTACATCTGCTCTTTGACACGGCTCACCTTAAACCTTGGGAGACCTCAGTATTAGATACTGCCCTTCTATGGAAAGCAACGGGTTGGAAAAAACAATCATTCTTATCTGTATTATCTGCTCTAGGATTACCATCACCAAAAGATGATATCTCCGGAAAAGATGTAGGACGAGTTTATTGGACAGAAGGAGTAGAGAGGATAGCAACATATTGTGAGAAAGACGTCTTACAAACTGTTAACCTATTTAGAGCCTTGAGATACGAAGACCCTTTAGAAGTGGCTGAATCATATGAGCCAAAACAAGAGGGTATTATAGATTACCTTTTTAATGGTGGAGAGTATACAGAAGAAGTCAAACGATATCTGAAAACTTTCTTATCTGAGTGTAACAGCAAAGAAAAGAAAATGGCATTAGAAATATTAAATGCTATACCCACTAAGGCAAGAGGTAAAGAAACATTCATAACTAAAAAAGATATAAAAGAATTATGTTCATAGCAAGTATAATAGCTAAATTGTTGTTGGTTTTTTTCTCGGCCAACAGTTTTGTGAGAAATATCAACTCAGATGCAAAAACAATACAAAGTAAAGAGGAAAGAATAATAAGTATTGTTGCGTCAGCAACGGTGTTTATAGGCACACTAATTTTGTTCTTCCTTGCAGGAGTTCTAGATTATCCTAAATTATAAAATGATGATATTACCAAGAAAAGATAAAGACGGAAATAGCTACATTTCTTATAGTCAGCACAGCAAATGGAAGTATTCAAAGAAGGACTACATTAAGTCTTATTTCTTTGGAGAAAAGTTTGAAGGAAATGCCTATACGGATTTTGGTAGCAAGATTGGAGAAGCATTAGAGAATAATGATTTCTCATCTTTTAGCAAAGATGATTTAGTTGTATTAAATATGATAACTAGATTAGACGAGTTTGAAAGAGAGATTAAATGGGATTTAGGTGGATTCTATGTTATGGGGTATATTGATACCAATGACAAGGATTGCAAAACGCTTATAGACTATAAGACTGGAGATTTGAACAAAGTCTCTACATATGAAGATGATAAGTATGACCAATTAGCAATCTACGCAGGAGCTATTCAACAAGAGACGGGAAAATTACCCGAGCAAGCGCACGTAGAGTTAATAGAAAGAAAAGGGAATGCTTTTCAAGGAGAGGAGTTATCGTTAGGAAAAACTGTTGTCAGAATACCACAAGACGTATCTCCCGAGAAGATTGAGAAAGTTAAAAAGGAAGTTATTAAAGTAGCAACAGAGATAGCTGAACACTACGCAGTCTTCAACAAAATGAACTCAGTATTAATTTAAAAAAATAGGGGGCTTAATTGCCCCCTTTATTCTTATGAAAAATTTAAAAACTACACTACAAGTATTAGCATCTATTTATCCATTTGTCGCTAGCATATTTACTAACGACCCTGACTTCTATACTAATGACTTTATTAATAGTCTAATAGTTATCGGTCTCCTGGAGGTCGCTTACCGATTAGTTTCTCGTATTCAACAAGGGTTTCAAGATTAATTGCCTTGTTGGTTAATAACTCTAACCAAAGCTTTTTATTCTCCTTCCCTATAACCTTGCTTTCTTCTAAGTAAGTATCTCCAAATATATGTACTAAATACAACGCTCTCTCTTTAGCAGGAGCAAACTTGATCTGGTACACAGTTTGACTAACCTGAGGATTTTCTACTGTTGATTTTATAATGTTTGCCATTCTCTTAGCGTCAAATGGGTTTTTCTCAGCTAGAGTTGTAAGCTCTTTTATAAGCACATCCTCTGTTATTTCTTTCTTCATTAACTTTTTAGTTAAGTCTTTAAACTTAGCTTTGTTCTTTATGTCGTAGATTTCCATTTTAGAAATCTCTTTAGTAAATTTGTTATCTAAGTTTATTCTTCTGTTGAACTCGCTAGTTGTTTTCATAAGACGACCTGAGATAGATTTAAGCAATCTATTCTTGGTATCCTTCATAGCTTCTTTAGCATCTTCATCAGCCAACATAGTATCTAATCCACCATATAATAATCCTATGAATGGAGAGGTACTTGGAGTGGTTATTAAACTCTCGGTTGCACCTTTCATTCTCGCAGGAGAAATTGTGTATCTTTCACCCAATGTTTTATAGAATGCTTCAACGGATTTACTTTCGTGTCCTTCTGTTGGTATCTCAACGTCACCCCTTAGATAAGATAAATCTTGGTCTCTATAAAAATCATATCCCGTAGTATAAGTAAGCGCGGCTTTAAATACCGGATTCCTTGCCAATGTTCCGGTAACACTCATTTCAACCGGAGAGATATTATTCTCTAATGCCCACTTAACATCTTCTAGCGCAGTAGATGAAGTCTTATCATCAACGTTTCCTTTTACTACCCCTAACTGTAAACTTTCAGAGTAAGTAATAAATGGAGTTAAGAAGTGTGGTTTAGCAACCCTAAAATAAATTGCCTCCCCATCCTTATCAAATTTACCAGTAAACCAAATAGAATAGTTAGTTCTATCATATCGACTTACACCTTCTCTAGCTTTTAAATATCTTTCAGAGGCAGTTAATCCTTTATAATCTTCCGGAACTTCATCATCACCTAACCACCCTAACATTTTAATTCCAAACGCTAATGGTAATGCAGATAAAATAGATGCAGACTGTGCGATTCTTAGTGTTGTACCAAATGGGTCTCTATTTAACTGCTCCACAGCGACCCTTGTACCTTGTATACCTGCATTCAAATATGGTATTAAAGCATCAGCATCTTTTGCAAAGATTCCACCCTGACTAAAGTCAGTAGTGTTTCTAGCCTCTGCCGTAGCATTAACATATACATCTTGTAATTTAAGCTCTCCTTCTTTAGCTAAGAACTCAGCTTCTGTTTTTACTCCGGCCGCTTTAAATTGATTTTTAACCGACCTATTGAAAACACCCATTCTAATACCAATTTCGCTATACATTTGTAGTCTCTTGAAAGAAACCCAATTACCTAATATAACAGACCTATCTTTACCTTTCTGTCCTATTAGGCCAAATAGTTTACCACTCTTTGTAGACAACTTTCTGTTTATCCAATTAGTTCCTTTGAACTCACCTTGCTTATGTAAATAGTCTAGCATACCGCCATACTTAACAAAGTTATTGTAAGCACCATCTTTAGTTGTTATGTCTTTAATACCTTTCATAGTATCTAAGAATACTTTCACTAAGTTTAGTGGAACATTACTTCCGTACACCGGTGAGAAGGTAGCAACAAACATAAAATCTCGGGGCGCATTAGTTATAAAGAAGGCAGGGTTATTACCAGTTGCAATCGTTTTAACTAATCCCGATAGAGAGTAAATGGATACTTGCTCTTTCATATTACTATTCTTCCAAATACCTTTTATATTATCATTGAACGCGTCAAAGAAAGACTCTTCCATTAGTATCTGATGCCTAACTCCATTCATATAAAAGTATTGTGGTTTTAATCCACTACTAGCTTTATATTTGTATTTAGGTTTTCCTTTTTCTGTAAAAGAAACTATTGGGTTGTACCTTACGGCGTTGCTTAATTCATCAAAGTATTTAATAGTTCTCTTTTCTTTTGCTGTTAAATCTTTAGGGTCTTTTTCTTTTAAGGCATCTATGACTTCTCTTTGTCTATCCATTTCTTCTACAAGTCTGCTGACCGTATTGTTCATAGACACAGCTTTTGCTCTAGCATTCATAGAACGACTTAACAAATAACGAGAGTCTGTTATAAGAGAGCCTGCTGACCCTTCTTCCATTGTTCTGATTTGTTCGGCCGCTAGAGAGCTAGACTCTTCTGCACCCATTTCTATAATAGACATTTCTTGTTCTGCTGTCTTTAAGAAATCTAAATAAACTTTTGGTTGGTAATCAACATCAAAGAATTGTTCTCTGAAATCTTCTGAGACAAGTCCTGACTCTACCATATTATCTAAGATATCTTTAAAAGCTTTGAAATATTCATCAGCTCTCTTATTCATATCTTTAAATTTCTCTTCGCCTATTTCATCTTTAATAGCGTCTAAAGCTAATTGAGACTCTGCTCCATTTAAGAAACCAGTTTGCACAACTGGTGGCAACCCTCTCTCAGCTCTGTTCTTATCGATAGCTATAATTCTACGAATCATAATCATCTTATCTAACAGCTTAATATCAGCAGTGGTCAATGTATCATATACAATAGTTCCTCCTGCTACTTTTCTAGCTGTTTGGTATATTTTCTTATAAGCTTCGTCATACATATATCTAGCATAACCGGAAGCTCCTTTAGAAGTAATCATATAATTTCTTATAAGATTAAGTCCTGCTTTCTTTAAAACCATTTTAGGAACATACTGTCTATCGAAGAACCATAGAGCTAGCTTTCTCATAGCTTGACCCCAGGCGTGAGTTTTACCTTTCTTCTCGTACATTTCTTGTTGAGCCTTGTCAAAGGTTTCATCTAATTTCTTTTTAGCTGATTCTTTTGTTGCAGGCTTTTGTCTTTCTAAAATATCTTTAGCAATCTCTTTTTCTTTTAGAGTTTCGTAGCTGTCTATAATCTCTGCGTCTGTTTTACCATCCCATATCATCTCATCTATCTCCTCTTCCATTCTCTCTCTTCTAGACTGTTCACTATCATCTACTGAAAACATATCTTCCTTAGATAATAAGTCTCCTTCAAAATTGCTTATACCCTCATTAGCATTAAATACTTGTGGAGATATTGCAATAAGGTTATGAAGAACAGAATCCTTTATGATTTTTGTTCCACCACTTAATGCCTCTAATATCTTACCAACAGCTTTTACTAATTTGTCGTACATAGAAATGTCGGCCACATCTGAATCAATTCTGTTTAATTCCTCTTGGAATTTAGGATTAGAAAATGCCTCAGACATAAATTCATATAAGTTAGTAAACCCATACATATCCATACCTCTTCCAAGACGCTTATTAGCATTTTCTTCTGCAAGTTTTCTTCTCCCGCTTTTGTCAATAGCCTCTAAATATAATTCTCCAACTTTGCCAACAGCTTTTTCCATTGGGTCTTTAGAGTTCTTAGCTAAGTCTACCATACTTTGTACATAGTCAAGATACTCTTTACCAATCTTACGTGAATCAGGTAAAATCTTAGCTATTGCATTAACGCTGATAGCGTGAATAGCTTCGTGTATAATAGAGTGTTCTGCTTGTCTAGTTTTTTCGTTCAAGGATATTTGTTGTGAGCCTCTAAGATATATACCGTCAGCTCCCTCTCTAGTTTCCTTTGCCGTGTTCCATCGCAATGAGATCTGGTTAAAGTTCTTTATATTCTTAGCCATTATCTCTAACAACGGATAATAAGGACTATCTTTAGGGTATGCCTTAATAAGCATAGCTAAGGAAGCTTTTCTTTCAAAAAGTTTAGCTATTGCCAATGGAACTCTTGGAGCTTTAATTTTTAACTTCCTTGCTTGAGTTTCTGTGACCGGTGCAATAGCTTGTCTGTTAACTTTACGCCTTTTAGCCGCTTCTTCTCCTTCTACCTCTGTTGTAGCTCCCTTCTTCTTACCTTTCCCTTTGTCAGTTTCATCTGCGCCATCCTCAGCGGTTGTAGTATCCTCATACTCAGATAGTTGCTCTGTAAGCTTTTCTATCTCAGAATTATTGGAAGCTATTTCCTTATCGATTTCTCTGAATCTCTTATTAAAATCATCGATTTGTTCTTTAGATACCTCATCTAAAGCGTCAATTTCATCGGACAAAGCCCTTTTTTTTCTTTCTAAATACTCTATATCCCCTTTTCTTTTAAAGATTGCTCTTTTTATTTCAACAGATTTAGATTTTCTTAATCCCTTTTCATTTACCTCATACTCAAATTGAGTGTCAGCTAATTCATCTGAGACTTTAGTGTATTCATCTTTTATGTCTTGTAACTCTTTCGCAGCTTTAGATATAGCCTCAGGCGAAGCGTCATCAGGAAGATTGATAAGCTTTTGTCTAGCCTCATTTCTTCTTTGTTTTAAATCCTCTACTGATTTTTTAAGTGTAGATTCTTTTTCTAATAGCTCTGATTTCTTTTTCTCTCTCTTTGTTACTTCTGTTTCTTTTACTTCTCCCTCTGTAGTAGCTCCTCCATCTTCTGTAACTCCTCCTCCGTCAGTTTCTCCCGTATCTCCTTCGCTATCAGGTTGCACTGCCCCACCATCTCCAGTATCGCCTGGTTGCGTTCCATCTTCTCCTTGAACCGTTCCTCCTCCTTGTTCTCCTTCTGTTGTAGTGCCATCTTCTGTGGTAGTGCCTTCTTCGGTTGTAGTATCTTCTTCGGCCTCTTTAACTGTTTCATCTTCTTTTAGTTTCATAGGCTTTTTACCAAGAATCTCTAACTTTTGGTCTATAAGCTTATCTCTCTTTGCTTTTAAATCTTTTAATAGTTCAGCCTGCATACTTGGAGTAAGTCCTCCTGCTTTTATGTCTTGAACTTGTTTAACTATTTTGTTAGCCTCTTTATCTATTTCGATTAATTTGGCATTATCCTCTTTTGGTCTTTTCTTAGCTCTATCAAAAGCTTCTTTTAAAGTAGCATCTTGTTCTTTGATAAGAGTGTTAACCTTATCTAACATCAGTTTTTTAGTACTCTCAGGTAATGTTTCTTTACCCATTTCTAATTCTTGAAGTAGAGTTCCTAATTTATTAGATGTCTCTGTCATAAGTGCAGAAGCGTCTTTGCTCATAAAAGCTTTAGCTCCCATACCAATAAGGCTAGGGAACATACTCATACCAGCACCCATTGCTCCACCACTAGCTATTACATCTAAACTATTATCTAATATGTGAACGTCTTCGTTACCAAGATATAGAATGTCTATTGCATTTTGAACTATGTTATTACCAAATTCTGATGAGGCTTCTTTGGTCATATCAATACCACCGCCAACAACTAAGTTGTAGGATTCTTTTGCATATTGTCTATAACCCCATTTTAATTCACTCTTAGGCGCAGTAAATAAAGCCCTCTTACCTTTAGATAGAATACCTAAAGACACTTTTTCAGATAAAGCTTCTGCTAAACCATTACCTAATCCTGCCAAGTATATTTCAGATTTTCCGTAGGTTGGTTTCTCTTTTAGTATTCTTAACTCATTTAATGCTTTTAGTTTTACTTCGGGGTCAATAAAAGTATCACCCTTCATATTTTCTATCTCAGATTCTTTGGCTTGTATCTTTTCTATTAAGTCTGTTTGATAATCTTTTATTTCTCCCATCTTTGAACCACCTGAGCTAGCTCCTAATATTGTTAATCCAATATTACCACCAGATGCGGCCAATGTAGTAATTATCGGTAGCTGAATCATAGTTTGTTCTGCCAACCATTTACCAAAGCTTTTTGTATCAGTTACCTCTTCAATAGACATAACCGGTTTAAGAAAGCTCCTTTGTCTTTCTGTTTCTTCTCTAAACTCAGCAATGAATTTTTCTTGCTCAGTAACATCAGGATTAAGGCCATAAGGAAGAACCTCAGCAGTAGATACACCAAACTCCATTATGCCCGAAAGCATATCAGCGGTTGTTAATCTTGCCAGATCTTTATAATAACCTACTCCGTTATAATTCTTTTTTAATAAGTCTAACTCTTCTACAAAGCTACCTATGTCTTCGTTATTACTTTCAATTACATCTATATTACCATTGTATGTAGATGAAATATTTTCTATCTCTTCTTTGCGAGCCTTAAACTCATCTATCATTTCTTGTGGAACAGCTTCCTTCTCAGATTTTCTTTTTATAGCATCTGCTAAGTGTTCAAGGTTCTTTACAAGTAGTTTACTTTTTTCTTCTAATATTACATTCTCGGCCAATATATTTTGGCTAGTCCTATTCAATGCTAATGTTCTATTTACTGCATAAGCATTTATCTCTTCCCTTTTTTCTTTTGGTAGAGCTTCTAAGAATGATGCTTTTTGTGCTTGTTCTCTTTTTTCAAGTAATCCCTCTTCTGTATCATATTTATATAGAGGTGTAGGCATACCGGTTCTTAACCAACCGTCCGTATAAGCCTCAGCTTTTTCCCACCAACTTCTTTTGCCTTCTTTTTGGTCGGCTATCTTTTGAGCTATTGCAACCTTATCATTAGGTCTTATTTCTCCCGATTCTTTGTATTGGTCATATAAAGCTACTATCTCAGGATTAGGCTCTCTCTTCTTTTGATATTCTATTTGTTTTGCAACATCTTCTCCACCCTCTGCCATTGGTTGCTCTTGAGGTTGAGGCTCTTCTACATTAGTTTCTTGGGCTATATCCGAGTCTCCAGCTTTTTGAGCCGAATCCGATGGAGACTCCGTAGAAACGGCTGTTGCTTTTTTTGGCGCTTCTTGTTTTGGAGGTGAGGCAACCAAGCTTTTGAAATCTTCTTCGCCACCCTCATATCCATCACTTCTAAATAATTTGTATGAATGGCTAAGAGCTTCATTGTTACTACCAATAAGAGCTTTATATTGGTCTATTGTTCCTTCATAACCATCTTTGGTGAAAAGGTCGTAGCTATATTTTAGTGCTTCTTCGTTCATTTTGTATTCTAATTAGTTGGATTAAATTTGCTAGCGCCACCTTTGGTAGCTTCTTTTTTATTAAACGAGCCTGCTGTCTTTTTAGGCATCTTATCGTACTGTTCTTTTAAATAAGTCTTCAACTCTTTACCATCTTTAAAGTTACCACCGTCTTCTCTCTTAACGTTTGGATTCTTAGCTAAATTGGTAAACTCTGTCTCAGATACTTTTTGTGTGACCTCTTCTGTTTTCCAACCTTTAGCTGAACCACTAATGATTTCTGCTAGAGTTGGAGTTTCTCCTGGAGTTGGTTCACCACCTTCTCTTACGCTTTTAAGTTTGGTAGCGAACATTTGACCATCTTCTGTTACCCAAATATTGTTTATTATTTCGCTAGCTCCCTCGGCTTTGAATGTTTGTATTCCTTTACCAAATGATATAGAGTATCCTTGTTTTCCGTCCTCTAGGCCTGGTATCTTAGTTACTAATGGTTGTCCGGTATTAGAGTCAGGAGTTACAACGGGTACAACAACATTCTCATTTTCTTTTGCAGTCCTAGATGCCAAAGCATTTTCTCCTGCGTAGTTATAAGCAACTTCTATTTTTTCGTCGTAGGTAGCTTTAACCTTTTTTAATAATGCATTTTCTACCTCAGTATAAGCTGTCTCATCCCAATCTTCTTTCTTCATACCCATTTCATCTGCCCACATTCTTTTTGCTAATGCAGTAGGGTTTCTTACTGAACCTAGTTCAGACTTTACAAGTTCTCTTGCTCCGGCCTCTTTGTTCTCCCAAAGTTGTGATGAAGTTATAGTCCATCCGTTTTTAACATCTTTTAAATCTGCACCAAGGATATCTCCTATTGATTTAACAGATTCTATTACATCTACTTTTGGAACTAGGTCATATATGCCCGTTCCTTTTAAAACTTTAGCTAAAGATGTTTCAGTATATTTTTGTGTTCCGTCTTCGTTCTTTTCAATCTCTCCGGTTTCAGGATTTATTACAGCCACCATCGCAGTAGGCTCTCCGTATTTGTTTTCTCCAAACATTACTTTCTCCTCATTGAAAAAAGCATTAACCTCTTTCATTGCATCATCATTCCAACCTGAAAGGTCTCCACCCATAGCAACAACATTTTTTGCATACTCTGAGTACTTGTCTGTAAATATCTTTAAATTTTTTGCGTAGTTTGCCCTATTTGCAGTTTTGGCTAAATATTCATCTGATTTAGCATAAGCAGGGTTGTTCCTAGCTTTAAGCCAATCTTGATGTCTTATTACATTCATATCTCTGATACCTTTATACAAAGCGTCATCAAGAGATTCTACACCCGTAGATGCATCTCCTAATGGATTGAATGCAATCTTTTCTTTATCTGCGTCTTCCTTAGCTTTTATAGCGCGCTTCTCTTCTCTATATTTAAACTGTAAAGCTTCCTCGTCTCTGGCTATTTTACCAAAATCAGTTTCAATAGGTTTGAGCGCTTGTAACGCTGTATATGTTCCTTTGCCTGCCATAGTTATTAATCTTTTTTACCCAAAGCTCCCATTATTCCTCCTGCTCCACCAGCTCCACTCATACCACCTATTGCACTAGCACTTTGAGCAACAGCCCCAATACCATTAAATAAGTTTTGTTGTCCGGTAGCTAACTGTTGTCCTAATCCTGCCAGATCAGCTTTCTCCCTCTCTTCGGTCATTTGTTGTATTCTAATTTCGTCTTGTGCTTTTTGTGCGTCTAGCTCTGTTTGAGCTACGTCTATTTGCGCTCCAATTTTTTGAGCTGAATCAACAATGTTACTAGCCATTTTTGATGTAGCGCCAATTACTGACCTTACTCCACCGGCTTTAATATCCTGCATAGCAGTCGCTCCACTCATAGCTAATTGCTCTTGTGCATATTCTTGGGCGGCAGTGCTAACTCGTCTGCCTTCTTGTACATTAACAAGGTCTTGTCTTTGATAGTTTCTTATTGCTCTGTTTGCTTTACCAGCTTGTATTGCTCCCATCACCCCTTGCGCAATACCACCAGCTGCACTTAAAATTGCTCCAAACATAATTATCTGTTTTATTAATTGTTATAGTTACAAATTTACGTAAAAAAACGTAGCACAAAAAGTACTACGAAAGCAGTTCATCGCAGTACTCATTGACTTGTTCCTCTGTGTATAATGGATATCTTAGGTGTATTAATTCGTGTAAGATATCTTCTTCTGTCATAGCCCTATCATAATAGATAATGGCCTTCTTATTTTCTGTGTCTCTGCTAACACCTATAAAGTATCTATCCTCTTCGGGAACATCATCGTCATATATAACTTGAGACTTTAAAATAGGCTCTGCTTCTATTCTCCAATCGTCTAATCTTAAAAAGAATGACCACTTAAAAATTATGTATCTGTATATCATACCTAAAGGTACAAATAATATTCTAATCTACCAAATCTATGAAGGCTCTGACTTGAACATCTCAGATGATACTGCATACAATTCTGTACGGCTAGTTGTCTCGTCTGTTAATGTTACTTCAAAGTTATATCCTCTTATGGCACTACCCTCAATTCTTCCGTCTTTTATTCCAAACACAAACTCGTTTGGTAAGAAAGCACCTGGAGCTGGCGTGACCTCTATTATTTGACCCGAGTAAGATACTATTGTTCCATAAGAAGCGCCCGTCTCACCTTTAAGTTCATCTCCTACTGAGATAGAGTTTAAAGGGATAGCTGTTGTTAATTGTACGGTAGTTCCTAATACACTTGCTATTCTACCAAGGCCATATACGTTCTTAGCAGAGTAATCATTTGTTAGTTCGTTCCTTCTTGTGTATCCGTACCATTTACCTTCTTTATTAATAAACTCGCTTACATCAATGGTTGATTCTGTTATTGAAGATGTTTCATCGTTCAAATAAGATTTAATCCCCACACTAAACGCTTTATTGCTTTCTGTATTTATTGTCTTAGCTACTTTTATTAAAGATGGCTCAACATTTATTATGTATGTTAAAGTTGTTGCATACTGAACACCATAGAAATTGTTTCTAATTGGATTATCTTCATCATTGTGTAGATACAGTTGTCCGTTCTTAACAGTAAAAAATCTATTGTTAAGTCGGGTCATCCAATCGGGAATCCAAGAGTGGAACGAAGTCCACCCTTTTACTGCATCATCGTATGTTATTGTGTTTGCCATTATTAAGGTGTTAAATCAAATCCTAATTCTATTAATGCATCTGTTACTTGTGTTAAATAATATCCTGCCGTAGATGCCTCTATTATATCGTATTTATATACCACATCTGTTTTATCAGACAGCCCTCCTGCACCGGAGTAAATACCAGTTCCGTTTTGGATAGCTGTTATAAACTGTTTAAACTCAGCTGCTCCAGGGTATCCTGGATTAGCAACTTGGAAAATAACCCCCTTGTAAAACCCAGGTGGGTATGAGTCCAAATTAGCTCTAAAAACAGATAGGTCACCAACGTAACTATATGTTCCCGATAAAACTGTTACATCTGTCCATCCAGTAGTAACTCCGTAGTTAGTGGCCTCATCTTGGAATACCAAAGATACAACATTATCTGCGTCTACCGGATAACTATTGGTAAAGTTAAGCATATCTATTGTTTGCTCTGTACCATTGGATACCACATTTACTCTACTAGCATACAATACTGGGTCATTATTATAAAACGGTAATAATGCATCTTGTAATAATGTATCTCTCATTGTTTGTAAAGGAGCTAATGTTGCATTCATTGACCCCGAAGAATCAAAGTAAATATTTATATAAGTGTTTTCTGTAATAGCTACACTTGTATAATCATATATCAAATAAAGTATTTCGTCACCTATTGGTCTATTCATTACGAACTCGACTTCATTAGTCTCAGGTACACCATCTTCGTTAGTTGTAGTTATTGTAGGATACGTAGCCAAGCCTTGTATCGTAGAAATATCTGCATCTGTATAATCAGTTGATGATATTAAGTAAGACAACGAATTAGTCTCAGCCTCGTTAAAGTCTCCACTATTTATGTAGTCTTTATAAGCTTGCATTTTAATAGTAGCTCCGTCGATAGGGAAACCACCAACTCCTTGTGTGCCAATTTCTTCTCTATATAATGTTACCCCACCAGTAAGGAATACCGGAGTATCTGAATAGAAACTAGATGTATCCCATTTATATCTGCTAGTCATTGTTTGACCTACATCTCCTTCATCATTCAGTATTATGGTTACAATTTTTAATGCAGTACCTATTGGGCAAACGTGAGATACACTATATTCAATAGGAGATACTGTTGGAGTAATTGTTATAGTTACTTCATCTTCTACCATACTGTCTCTAGTAAAACTTAAAGAGCCTGCTCCAGTTTCTGCTAAATTAAAATATTGTGACCCATTAAAATCAGCATATACGTTAGCTGTACCCACTGTTATGTTATAATTAATCACTATATCACCACTTAAATTGTTTAGTTTAAGTATATAAGTGAATGGAGTTGTTTGTCCAGTTTTAAATATGTTTCCACCACACCCAACTTCTAATAGACCTAGTGTTGGTTGGTCACCAACTGTTAATACATATTGGTCAAAGTATGGGTCATAAGAACCTAATCTTTTAGAATTAGGATTATTTATTGAATCATCTCTAAAGAAGTCTCCCATACCATAAGCTGATATTTCTGTTAGCCCGTCTTGAGATAATCTCATAACAGCTCCTCTTTTACTATCTGTAAACCATATTGTACTTCCGTACCTAGCGAAGCTCTCAGGATTATCACTTATTCCGTATTCTCCGGTGTAAGGTATTTCTTGTCCTAATACATCTTCTATTTGACTTACGTTGCTAGTTCCATCGGCGTTAAATAAAACAGACTTATTGAATAATACTTTTATAACTTTATCCTCTTGAAAAACAACTAGGTCATTATCACGAGAATATAATTTTTTAATTTTTCCATATACGTCGTCCAGATCTTTAAAGTTAGCCAACGATAAGTTGAATTCATTTAAAGCATTAACGCTAGTTGTTTGCTCAAACACACCACTATAAGTTATTGAAGATATTCTATAATTTTCTTTATACTCTTCAATAGGAGAAGAAGGACGAGTGTCAATCTTCATAGTTGGGTTATTAAACAAATCTTTTATCTTATAGCTCTCAAAAGCATTGCCCCAAGCGAAAGCGTTGTATACATCTAATAAAAATTCTCCAGGTGTCGATGATGTTTGGTCTACATCGTCAACTCCATTACCTAAGTGTAGCCCTCCCGAAACAGTATATGTTTTACCTATCTCATAGAAAATGTCTAAGTTATTGTCTACGGGTTTTGTTTCAAATATTATATCGTTCTCAGATTGGAATATAGTTATCCTTGAGCCAACTTTAGCTTTAGTATCCCCATCATTATTTTGAGTACCAAGAGTTCTTATAATCATTGACATTTCTTTAGTTTTGTCAATGGTAATAGTCTTAGCATTACCGTCGTTACCAATAACACCCCTCCTAAACCAAATTCTATTGTCAGGTATATCTAAATCTAATTGTATACCATCTCCGTAGAACCATTCCTCTAAGTTGGCATATCTCCTAGCTGAAATATAACTTTTATCTCTAAACTCGTTAGCCGCTCCATATTCATCATATCTTATTGTTATTCTAGCTCCACCTTCTATTACATCAGCATCTCCCTCTGTATCCGTATCCCCAATACCTTTGAATATAGCATAAGCTTTAGAGTTCATATCTCCAGCTATGCCATTATCTAAATTTGATTTAGCGCTAACTATCCAATAGTCAGCGGCATCGTGTCCGGTTGTAGAACCAAATGTAATTTCAATGCCGTCGTCCAACACTTGTGTAGCTCCGGTAATAGCTACTCCAGTGGCCTCATATGAAGCTCCGCCGTCCTTGCTCCACTTAAACGTGTCAGGAACTCCAGGTGTATCTATTTCTATTTTATATCTAACATCTGTTAATCCCGAATATACAATAGCGGGAGTAATAATCATATCATTGGTTGAGTCTAATCCATATCCTATTGCGTCTTCTACATAAGATATATTATTTCTTATAGGCTCATCATAAGCATTTCTAGAATTATCATAACCTTGAAACTCATAGAACTCAAAGTCATCTTCATTTATTCTAAAGCTAATAGGTTTTATCTTAAAATAAGTTCCCTGCAACTGACTTGTCTCAGGTACATCGGGGTCATCTTCTAAAAAGTTTCTGCTTTGAGTTTTTATTTCTAATACTTTTGTCTGAACAACATTTGTTAAGATTGCAGATGAATCTGCCTTAACATAGATAAATTGTCCTTCTTGTATTTTGTTTATTTCATTAGCCTCTAATTTAACCCATACATAAACACCATCTTGGTAAAACAATGTAGGAACAATCGTATCATAGTCTGTCTTAGATTGTTTCAAGAAAAATCTGAATCCTTCTGCATCAGCAGGAGCTTCATTATCTACAAGAACTTTAAGTTTGTTTTGGTTTATAGCCTCAGAGTTTCTTATATATAAGGTATTTCCCTCACTTGTTAGTGGTGTAGTTATTCTTCCTCCACCATATAAATAAGCTATAGCTATTTCGTAATCCCTATTGGTTCTCATAGTTGGAGTTGGTGTACCACCGGTGATAGGAGTTGTAACTTTGTTTAAAGTTAAATCAACTTGTATCTTATCTCCATTAGAATCTAATAAATTTATATTTTCTTTATAGTTACCAAACATTAATCTGTTCCCTAATATCTCTTGTGAATAAGCTACTAATGGAACATTATCATAAAGTCTGTTTAATTCATTTGTGCTTAGTACCCTTTTTATTTTAGAGTTAGAGTATAAGAAAGAAACATTTGTGTTATCTGCCCAACCCTTCTTATCTTTATCAAAAGACTCAATAGCGTATACGGCGTTTGAACCCGATTCTTTGAACACAACTTCAACTACCTTAACTAAGTCACTTCCAGTATTAAACTCTACATCAACAGCGCTAAAGTTGTTAATCATAGACTCGTTTGAAGATATTGAGTAATCATAGAAGAATGTCTTAGGCCTAAACGCAAAAGGAGTAAATGCCGATAAGGCGCTGTATTCTCCATCAATATATTTATATCTATATGAAAAAGAGAGGAACTTTTCTTCTAGGTTATTTTCTTCGTCGGTAGCAGTGTTGGTTAGCGTTATTGTAGGTGGCGCAGAAGGTGGAGCTTTATATAAGCTTATCTCTTCTTGACCAAATCCATTCTCCCCATAAGACTTAGCTCTTTCAATATTTATCTGTCTTGGTTGATTTAATCCATCAGTCCAAAACAAATATCTATTTCCATTATCTGAATCTATTAATACGTTAACACCGGTAATTAGGTAATCCTCGTCAAAATTAAGAATGTTGTTCGCACCAGATCTGGTATCGATTAGGACAAAAGATGCAACTGCGTTTATATTATCCCACTCAACAACATAGTTACCTGAGTCACTTTTTACAAACCAATATATTTTTTCTTCAAACTCATCGCCATACATACCCAATGTAAATGGGTTATCCCCAAAAGTTAGGTTTGTAAGTTTTCTATTACTCAAAGAGTTTTCTCCTGCTCCTGCATCACTTGACTCAGAGTTACCTACTCTAAAGTTTAATGCATCACGATATGAACCCTCGGGAAGTAATCTTGAGTCCGTGTCTTTATCCATTTTAGACCCGACGAAAGTGTTCTTAATTTCCGGCATCTCTTAGTCTTTTATCATTTTACTTGTACCCTTCATAACTTGTCTTATCTCTTCATATCGGATAGGCTTGATTCTTCGTTTAGCTATTCTTCTAGAATTAAACCAATCCCTTCTAGCTCCCTCTTTTTCGTTACGTGGTACATTTTTGTTTTTCTTAATAAGCATCCAATAGATATATTCATAAGCGGCATCTTCTGCAAACTTGTGGATTCTTATATCACTATCAGCTCTTTGGAATAATCCATCAGATATATAATCTAATACAATAGTTCTTCCTTGAACAGAAGACGAGAATTGTATAATTCCTCTTTCTTTGTCGATAACATATGAACCATTCTTAAATGATTTTGAACGGTCAAAATTAAAACTAGGGCTTCCGAGTTCTGATGATACTGTTCCTGCGTCTAGGTAGTTTGTTCCATCTACGTCTGATATCATATCTTGTACGTGAGAACCTTGTAAAATATCTCCGTCAATATCATATAAATAATCATAATTATCATCTTGTAAATAGGCCTGAGCCAAGTTACTCCTATTGTCTATTGCTAATGGGTGTTTTCTACCATTTAGGTCTACCCAAGATATTTGTACATATGAAATGTAATCGTGTGGAAGAGGTATAATAAAAGAAGGGTTTAAGTCCAACTCTATTGATATAACTTCATTCAACACATCAAAATATAATTCTTGTACTGCCCTCTTTGCGTGATAGACAACTAAGTCCACGTCTACATTAGCAGCATACGAATCATCTGTTTGCGAAAAAAGGAAATCATTTACTAAGTCCTTAATAGTTATATACTGGTGATTCCCCCATTGTGAGTCATCCTCATAATATAAATCTAAATCTGTAAAGTTTTGTATTGCCATTGTTATCCGTTTTTAGCATCTTCGGTTTGTTTAACCCCCTCTGCGTATTTTGTTACCTCTAAATCTCTAATATTTATTCCAACTAAAGATAGTATTTCTATTGCTATGTTATCCATCTCTGATGGGTGTAATTCAAAATCTTGAAAATCTACTTGCGTGTTATCAAACAACTCTGTACCAAGAACTATTGCATAAGTCCATTTTGGAGCTAAAGGCTCTCTTATGTATTTACAAGTTACATTGGTTACTATTGTACTTGGTGTTATGATAAGGGAATTTCCCTCCCTATGGTATTGCGGAAAAGTAGTGCTTGCTGCTGTCTTAGAAGAACCCTTGAAAGCAGAACGTGATTGTTGACCTTCATCAACTACTGTTGAATTGTATATTATACCCCTTTGTTTTATGAAATATAAATCAGCAGGCAATACAAACCTATCGGTAGAATAAGCTAAAGCCACACTCTTGGAGAAGATATCTACCTTCTCCCTAGTTTTAATAGGCATATTAGCTAACCCTATTCCCCCGTATCCTCTGTTTTCTTTGTACTGTTGTTTTTCTAAATCAAAAAAGTACTCTCTGAAAATTTTACTTTGAGCTTGTGTCGCCAATAAATTAAATTCAGCAGGAGTAAGGTTTCCCCTAAGTTCTTTGTTTATAATGGTTTTAACCACTTGGTAAATCAAATCTATCATTGCGTTTATTATTTATACAAATATACATAAAAAAAAGGAGCTACATTTCTGTAACCCCTTCTCATTAATTTACTCCTTTCTAAGAGCGTTTATCTATTTCTCGCATAACAGTCATACCTTCTTCTGTTTCTAAAAACTGAGAAAAGTATTGTGTTGCGTTCTTACCTAAAGGTATATTACAAATTGTAGATTTTGTATCTCCCCAGATCACCCTACGTGAATCTGCTGAAATTGAAATAACACCTGAGAAAAAGGCTTGCTGTGCAATAGCCATACGTGTAATATCTGAATCATCAAAAACTGTTACCTCTCCCTCTTCATTACAAAAACGGTTTGGGTTTACATTAACTGCGTCATACAGTTCATTCTTTAATTCATCTAAGCTCATTTTGGCCGCTTCTGCAGGATTACTTGTGATAACAGAAACTAAAATCCTCAAGGTTTCAATTCCGTTTGGCTCTTTTGATTTAGACCTAATTGCTTGTTTAATATCCAAGATTAACTCTTCGTCATCTACCATATCTTTGGCATCTGCCTCATCATCAATAAGTTCAAATAATATTCCATTACTAGGATGTGCATCAAGAAAATCTTGAGTGATTACGTCTTTTGCTTCTGTAAATAAAAATCCATTAATAAATATAATATTACTAACTACTGCTTGTTTAGATTGTTCATCTACAAAGATTGATTTCTCATTCTTACAATGTCTAATAGCTCTGTTAGTTTCTTCTGTTTCATCAAAGATAATTAAGTCATTATCTCGGCCGGTTTTTAACTCGAAAGTTAAGGGTTGGTACTTAATAAGTCTGTACTCTTTTGGCTGTAAAACCCTCTTTTTTGTTGCTACCTCAGTAGCCTCTACTTTCTTAGTAGATTTGCTTTTTGTTTCCATTTGTTTTTAATTTAATTTGATTTATAATATAAAAAAGGGGAGAGCTGTACCCTCCCCTTAGTGTGATTATGATGACTATGCGCCTTCGAAAATCATAAAGTTATTTGCACCAATAGTACAAACACCTCTGTCAGCCAAATGGTTTACTCTCATATGGTCATTAGTATCCGTAGGTACTGATGTTCCAACTGAACCGGTAATCCAAGTTTTGTGACGTCTGTTTTCTTCACCTTTAACTCTATATTTAATAGAAAGGTAAGGTCTAACAATTCTGTCAGCATTTGTGCTTGAACCATCGTAAACTTCTTTGTCTCCGTAAGGTACTAACAATCCACGTACTTTACCGTCTGCAGGAAGTACTGCACCTAATAAAGTTGGGTCGTTAAGTAATTTCCAGTCTGATTTGTAGAAGTTATAAGAACCTCTTCGGAAACCGGTGAAACCTAAGTTTACAGCCATTGTTTCGTCGTTATCAAACATACCATAAGAAATACCACCTGAGTATCCTGCGTTCAATGAACCTAAAAGGTCATCAATAGCAAGAGATTGGTCTCTGTCCACGAAGAACATATATTCCTTAATCTTACCTTGTTGGTCAAATCTCTTTAAGATTGAATCAAAGTTAGGAAGAGTTGTAGCCAAACCATCGAAAACGTTTCCACGAGTTCTAACTGATTCGAAAAGACCCTCTGAGCCTTCAAAACCAGCGGAGGCTGCTCCTGAGCCTGCTTCTGCTTCATTTCCTAATAATAGACCCATTTCGATTCTGTCCTCGAAACGTCTACGTCCGTCTAATTCAGACTGTAAGAACCACACGAAACCTCCTTGGTCAGTTTTAACCCAAGAATCTTGTGTCACATCAGAACCACTAGCGATGTAGTTGTCCTTGAAGATGATAGTCTTGTTGTTAAGAACTGTAAAGTCAGTTTCTAAGCTTCCGTCCATACCTTCTGTATTCTTAGCGAACTCAGAGTGAGAGATGAAAGTTTTAATTGCGGTTGTTCCTACTAACCAGCCAGCGGCCTTGTAAGGTACAGCGGTAAAGGTTGTTGCAGTTACGGCTGTGATACGTCCTAATTGGAACGCTCCGTTACCACTACAAGCTACTACTTCACCTACTCGGTAAACGTGACCAGCTTTAGTAAAGTCATTTCCACTACGAGCTACATCAGTGTAAGAAGTGTGTAAACGACCTTTTTCAGTCCAAATATATTGGTCAGAAGAAATTGCTTCTTCTGAGCCTAATTCAAATAACATACCCATAAGAGATTGGTCTCCATAGATAGATATTAATTCTTCGTAAGCATCCGGTTTATATTGAGAAGTATAATCGAAAATATCGATATAGTTCTCTTGGGTAGCTTTCTTAATCGCACTAGGTGTAAAGCTAGGTGCGGGGGTTACTGCTAATGCCATATTCTATATGTATTATTAAAGTTATTATTTATTACTTTTTCTAAATCTGAACTTAGAAGAGTTTCTACCAGTTAAAACTGATACAACATCTTTTATGTTCCCTTGTTCTTTTGATTGACTATCTTGGTTAACTGAGTTTACATCTAAAGAAATATTGTTGTTCTCTTTAATTTTTCCCTCTATTGCAAAGTTTTTACCTTGCTCAAATGCTGACCTAATAATCGAATCAAAGTTTTTAAGCTTATAACTGTCTCTAGCTATATTCTCGTGATTAAAGCTTCCATCTTCTTTATACCAATCAGGCATAGTGTTGATGTAGTCCACAAGGTCTTTTTTTGATTCTTGTGCGACGTTATGGTTAATCTTGAGACCATCTCCTAGGTCTAAGTTAATCGCTTGTAGTTTCAGAGAAGCTTCCTTTAAAGAATTTTGATAGACTACATTTTTGTCTTTTAAACTTGCCTCATTCTGCTTAACAGTTTTAGCGTAATCTAGTAATTCTTTCTCTTCAACTGACAATGAACTTTTAGGTTGACTTTCTAAAAAGTTAATCTTTTTTTGTTCAAGTGTCTCTCTACCCTCTTTGGCAAATTTTTTGAGTGCAATGCTTTTCGCTACTCTTTCTGATTCGTCATCTTCTAACTCATCATAAACATAACCTTTCATTGTGTACTCTAATTCCTCTTGTGTGAAATCAGGATATTTTTCAGCTAAAATCTCTTTAGCTACATCCAGATCTGACAACTTAGAAAAATCTTTGTTATAGTCTGCCCATTTGGATAAACTCAAGCCAGTTTTTTCTTTCCACTCTAGAAGTTGTTTAACCTCGTCATCGAGATTTACTTCTTTTGGCTTTAAGTCTTCATAACTCTTTACTTCACGCCCTAGCGTCTCGCTAAGTTTTTCAAAAATTACTTCGTCTGTAAGCTCCGTTTGTGGAACGATTACTTCCGGCTCTACCACGGGTGGCACATTATCAACAACAGTAGGTGCGCTTTCTACTGGGGTTTCCACGACCACGGGTGGAGTATCTTCTACTACCGGTGGCGTTTCTACTACCGGTGGTGTTTCTATTGTTTCTGCTCCTTCTACTACGGGAACTGTTGGCTCTTCACCTTGCATCCCTGAGATAATAGAATTAGCTCTTGATAGGTTCTTATTCCTATTCTGTCCTAATCTTGTCATTTTATTCTATTTTTAGTTAAATTCAGTTTGTGCTACAAATTTAGTAATAAAATCTATACACTTTTTTTATACCCTAAAATCATCCAAACCTAGTTCTCCAGTAATAGAGGAATTAGCTGATTTGAAATCTAAAGGGCTTGGTTGTTCCTTTTTGCTCTCTGCTTTTATCTTTGATTGTTGTGTTGCACTTTCGGCTTGCCTATCGTCTTTTCTATCTTCTTTATAAGTCTCTCTGTCTTTTAAGACTTTAGCTTTTTCTTCCTCTAGCCCAGTTTGATATAAGTATTCTAGTGCCATTAACTCTTTCTTAGCCTCTAGCTCTCTGTTAATTTTAGCTATATCATTAGACCCTTTAATTTTCTCTACTTCCATTTTTCCACTAGTAGCGAGTTGAATTTCTTGTTGTTTAACTTGTGAAGCGGCTTGAGCGGCCTTAGCATTACTTTCAGATTGAGTAGTTATTTTTTCTAACTCTCTTTGTTGTTGCTCTTTGATATGTTTGTTCTTTCTAACCTTAATCATTTCGTTAGCTAAGGTTAAATTTCCAATCTTTCTAATATCAATACCATCAGTTGTAGACAATCCACCATTGGCGATTTCTGCTTGAATATTTTGCTCTAACATAGCTTTTTCTTGACTGCCTGGCTTTAATTTAATTGTAATACCAAAATCGTGTAGGTGTAAATTACCTATTGATTTTAATACATCAACATTAATTTTACCAATAGAGTTAATGTAAGCGTCTTTAAGATTAGAAAATCTAAAGATATCTTTTAGCCTTAATGATAATCCATTAGCTAAATATTGAGTCATTTTTAATTGAGCGTCTAAAATATATCTAGTAGCCACATTAGAATTTATTTGTTGTTGCTGTAAAGCTCCTACTGAGGTGTCTGGGTGTGGTAGGGTAGCGTCTGCTCCTTGGCCAATACCGATTGAATCTCTTAGTAAGTTAAACGAGAAATTATATGCATTCATTAATTGCTCAAGTCCTGCAATCTGTCCGTTATTTAATTCTTGTATAGCTCTACCATTTTGAATAGAACCATCAGCCATTCTAGATGTACCAATAAGGTTACCGGTATCGTCATAGAACCTAATAAGCTCTAAAGGTGTAAGAGTATTCCCACCACCTAAATCTATTTCATCTAATCCGTCTATATCAATATAAACTCCATTAGGTTTGGCTTTAGCTATAAATTGCTGTATTTTGATTTTTAATTGCTGTAATTGGTCAATGTCAGGGATAACTCTCTCTACTAAAGATTGTATCCTTCCTTGGTATAATTCAGGTGCATATACAACATAGTTAGATAAAACCTTGTTATTTATATAACCATTAGGTCTAACCATATTTTTACATTCTCCATAGTTAAAGATAGCTTCACTACCCAAAACCAAAGCTCCCTCATACCAAACTTCTCTTGCTTCTGTTAAAACATCAAAGTCTTTATATCCTTGTGCATTCTCTTTTTCTACAACACTATCAGGCTTCATAAAAGTAGATTCCTTTTTTGTTATAGCAAAAGAGCCATCTTTTCTGTATTTCTTTTTGTATCTTTCTACCTTATTTGATTTGAAAGTAAAGAATAATACGTCTACCATCCATCCTGATAAATCTTCGCCTCTATACCAAAATTCATTAGATATATGGTTATACCCTTGCCAATCATTAGATACATTTTTAAAACTTAGTATTTCTTCATCTGTAAACCTACGGCCTGCAATTCTTTGTAGTTCGTTAATTGTCATTCTTTTTACGTGACCAAAATAGTTTACGTTGCTAAAGTTGCTTTTCGTTGGGTAAGCCCATACCATATCAGCAGGGTCTACTTCTTCTACAACAATTCCTTTAACGGGGTCTGTGCTGTGGTGTACGGCACATATTCCAATCTCTGTTAAATCTTTAAGTAGTCTTTTTTGTATTTCATCATATTCGTTTAGCTCCAATGTATATTTAAGAGCCTCTTCTATGGCTACTTCAATTGAAGGTTTGTAACCTAATTTCATATGAAGATTTAATTCTTCCGGTGTATCCGGTATCTCTTGTTCCGGCATTAAGTCAATACCTAATAAGTCTTTGGAATCTTGCAATAAGGTTTTATTAACCATTGCGCTTTCTAGTATTTCTTTGTATTCATCTCTTAACCCTTGAGATATACCATCAACAGCTTGAGCGTCTATTTCATATAAACGTTCTAGCATTTGATTTACAACTAATTTTATAAATTTAGGTAATACTTGAATAGGGCGAAAATCATAATTAGTATATGACTCTCCGTCTGTTCCATCTGTAATTAACTTTTTATGTAAGTCAGTTGAGTGTTCTCCTCTAGCGTATCTACGCAGTTTATCAAACTTCTGTCTCTTATCGGAGTAGTTATTGTTAGCACCATCAGATTTTATATAAAACCATTCGTACTCAACAAGCTTTCCCATTTTTAGACCATACTCGTATGTCTCCTTTTCTTCCGTTGAAGCAAGGGGATTGGGTCTACCCGAATTGCCGGACATTTTTAAGTGTTCGTATTTAGCCATTTATCGTTTTGTTATAAAAGTACCTATGTCTCCTTTTGTACTATACTTCTTTAGCAAAGGTACGTATTTTTTTGGTTCTGTTTTTTTACGTTGTGGAACATACTTTTCTTTTTGTGTTCCCATTATAGCAAGCCCTGATGATATGGTTGCATCGAAGGCTGTACGGTTACTTGGGTCAAACTTCACCCAGTCTCTGATAGTCTCATCAAAAGGCATATCTCCCATTTCTCCCTCGGTTCTAAACTTCATACTTTCTGTGTCATTTGCTACACCTACTCTTCTTTGTATGAAAGTTCTTATCGCGTTCTCGTGAGATGTTAATATATCTTGGCCGGTCATTGGTTGACCACCTAATGTTAAATCATCTCCACTTAGTTCATTTATTGTCTTATCTACTCTATTCATATTGAATCCCCTACATCTAGATAAATAGGTGTATCTAACAAAATCTCTTCTGTTATTTTCAGCTAGTATTGGCATACCATAAAACCAAGCCGCTTTTAAGATATCTTCATTAAAAACATCTTGTGTTGCAGGCTTGTCTAAATATTCAAATATAAATTTATGTTGAGGTGCGCCAGTATTATTTGCTCTGAAATATAAATGAGCGGCTCCCCTAGATTGTTTATTCTTACCTTTAGTATAACTACCGTAACAGTCAACTCCTATACAACCAAAGTCATTCAGAGGAAAGTAGTATCCTCTATTTTCTGATACATTGTTTCTGAGTTTAAGAGTTCCGTCTATTTCACTTGGCATCCAAGCTACTTTAAATCTGCCTCTTTCATTAGGATAAAATACTACTTTAGTAAATCTTTTGTCATCTTCCCACTCAAAGTTACCTCTTACGTATTTTTTGTGTTCTGCTAATCCTGAGTTATAGTCCTCTTGGTCAGTTAGTTTACCTAAGTTAAACACACAAGATTCAGCCTCGTCACGCATAGCGTGGTTCTCAGTCATTGGAAAAGCTCGGTAGGCCGCATTAAGTGCGACTTCACCTTGTTGCTTGGCGTCTTCATAAAGCTCTTTTATTGATTGTATTGAGCCTTTTTTAATTAAATCTCCAAAGATATTCCTTGTGCCTTTTGGCGGAGCTGTTTCCCAACATTTACC